>ERZ857480.94378-NODE-146508-length-155753-cov-33.8336_pt1 | contig 155753 bp, 145 predicted proteins | sample MGYA00519767_ERZ857480 | MGnify/ENA primary metagenome ERZ857480 (study PRJEB31778, sample SAMEA3449210) | human gut metagenome | biome: human gut; feature: human-associated habitat; material: faeces | place: United Kingdom | collected 2010/2012 ...
GGAAGTGCAGTAATGTATGCAGCTGACCGGTACTAATAGCCCGAGGGCTTGACCTACGATTTATGCAGGCAATGGCCTTCCTTCCATCCTCTTCTTTGTTCGGTTTTGAAGGTGTAAGCGAAAGACATCTGAGTGATATGCACCATTAGCTCAGCTGGTAGAGCACCTGACTCTTAATCAGGGTGTCCAGGGTTCGAGTCCCTGATGGTGTACCACGGTTATTTCACAAGGATACTTGTGTGATAATATAAAGGAAAAAATGGCCCGTTGGTCAAGTGGTTAAGACAGAGGCCTCTCACGCCTTTAACATCGGTTCGAATCCGGTACGGGTCACCATTTCTTCTTGACAAATTGCGTAAAAGTGCATATACTACTGTTTGTTACCGCTGATACGGTTTCAATAGTTGGTGCTGATTAGGGCGAGGGTCCACCCGTTCCCATCCCGAACACGGAAGTTAAGCTCGCTTCTGCCCACAATACTTGGCTGGAGACGGCCCGGAAAGATAGGTAGCGCCAACACAAGAGAAGGCACCCAATAGGGTGTCTTTTCTTATATACGAATCACTGGTGTCTCCGCACGAGGAACATGGAACAATGCCATCTTGCGTTTTTGTCAGATGTTGAAAATGGTTGTTGATACTTTCACTTAGAAGATCATTTGTTGCTTCCTTTGTCGCGGCGCAGGCAGCATGATATTTTAGCTGCAACCCCCTTCACCATGCCGCCTGCGCCGTTGCTGTTACAGCTGACTCAGCACCTCACCAATAGGCGCACGGATGGTGAGATCGGCCCGGACGCCGGCGCCCACCTCTCCCTTGTTGATGACCACCAGCTTGTGGCCCCGGTAGTACTGCACCAGTCCTGCCGCCGGATACACCACCAGAGACGTGCCGCCGATGATGAGCATATCCGCCCGGCTGATATACTCCAGCGCCTGCTCCATCATCTGCATATCCAGACTCTCCTCATACAGCACCACATCTGGCTTGATATCGCCGCCGCAGCTGCACTTGGGGACGCCGGAGCTGTGGAGGATAGCGTCCACGCCGTAGAATTTCCCGCATCGTTCGCAGTAGTTCCGCAGGACGCTGCCGTGGAGCTCCAGCACCTCATGGCTCCCGGCCATCTGGTGCAGCCCGTCGATGTTCTGGGTGATGACAGCCTTCAGCTTCCCATCCCGTTCCCATTGGGCCAGCTTCACATGGGCGGCATTGGGCCGGGCCTCCGGAGCAATGAGTTTCTGTCGATAGAAATCAAAAAACTCCTCCTTGTGGCGCTCATAAAACGTATGGCTCAGTATGGTCTCCGGCGGATACCGGAACTTCTGGTGGTACAGGCCGTCCACACTGCGGAAGTCCGGGATACCGGACTCCGTGGACACCCCTGCCCCACCGAAAAATACGATGTTATCCGATGAAGCTACCATTTCCTTCAGCTGTATCACAGCAGGCTCCATTGTATATCCCTACCTTTCAACTTTACAGGAGGTTTCTTATGAACATTCAGATCTTCGGGCTGCGGAAGTCCTTCGACACCAAAAAGGCCGAGCGCTGGTTCAAGGAGCGCCGCATCAAGTACCAATACATCGATCTGGCTAACAAGGGTCTCTCCGCCGGAGAGTACCGCAGCGTCCGGGCCGCCGTAGGCTACGATGCACTGGTGGACCGGGACTGTATCGACTATCGGGAACTGGGCATCGACTACCTGCTGCCCCAGGCCGCCGAGGAGAAGCTGCTGGAATACCAGCTTTTCCGGGTGCCTATCGTCCGCAACGGCAAGCAGGCCACCGTGGGCTACTGCCCCGACGTGTGGCAGACTTGGGAATAACGCCCTGCCGGCACCGTCATGGTGCTGGCTTTTTCTTACACATAGGGATTCTCCACCGTTACCACGGCGTAGTACTCTCCCCCATCCATCTGCCGCACCCGCTCCCTGATCTGCCGGGCGGCCTCCGCCTCCGTGATATGCTCCCCAAAGGGCAGCACCGCATCGAAAATGAGATTGGTGTGGCTGGGTCCCGGCACCATCCGGAAATCGTGGATGGTCATGCCGCTGTCCACCTGCCGCACCAGCTCCGCCACCCGTCGGCGCAGCTGCACGATCTGTGCATCATCGGTGATGATGGGGTCCATGTGGATCACGGCGGCGCAGTGCAGGGTGCGCTTGAGCTCCATTTCGGCGGTGTCAATGACGTCATGCAGCTCCAGAATATCTCCGTGAGCCGGCACCTCCGCATGGAGGGATACCATCATCCGACCGGGGCCATAGTCGTGGACCACCAGATCGTGGATGCCGCAGATAGGCGGGTGGGACAGAACCATCTGCTGGATCCTCTCCACCAGCTCCTGCTCCGGCGGCTGGCCCAGCAGCGGCCCCAGCGTCTCCTTAGCCGCCTGATACCCGGAAAAGAGGATGAAGCACGCCACCACAAGGCCCACCCAACCGTCGATCATCAAGGCGGTGAACCGTCCCACCAGCATAGCCGCCAGCACCGCCGTGGTGGCGATGGCATCGGACAGGCTGTCGGTGGCCGTGGCCTCCATGGCGGCGGAAGATATCCGCCTGCCGATACGGCGGTTATACAGGTACATATACAGCTTCACGGCGATGGATGCCACCAGAATCCCCATCGCCAGCAGACTGAAGTCCACCGCCTCCGGGTGCAGGATCTTCTCCACGGAGGACTTCCCCAGCTCCACGCCCATCAGCAGGATCAGTCCCGACACCACCAGCCCTGAGATATACTCGATGCGCCCGTGGCCGAAGGGGTGCTGGGGATCCGGCTTCTTCCCCGCCAGCTGAAAGCCCAGCAGCGTCACCACCGACGAGCCTGCATCCGACAGGTTGTTGAAGGCATCCGCCGTCACGGCCACCGAGCCGCTGACAGTCCCGGCGAACAGCTTTCCACCGAACAGCAGCAGGTTCAGACCGATCCCTACCAGCCCGCACAGGCGGCCGTAGGCCAGCCGCACCGCCGGATCTCCGGTATTTTCCCGGTTCCGGATAAACCAACGAGACAGTAATTCGATCATACGCCGTCCTTTCGCCCGGGGATCTCCAGCGTCATACGACAGCAAAGCTGGTCCAGATCCTCATCCGTAGCCGCCGGAAGCCGCAGCCTCCCGCCGCAGGACCGGCAGGTCAGATCCACGGCATCCCGGTGGATGCGGATGCCGTAGTCCCGGCTGCCGCAGGTACACCTTACACCGCCCCGGCCGGCCATGTCCTTCAACTCCGACAGCACCTCATACATGATGACGTTGTCGGTGAATGCCTCTCGCTGCTCCGAGCGTTCCTTGTCCACTCGGATGGCCAGCTCCTCCGTCCGGGCCATCACCTGGCTCTCCTCTCCGGCGTAGCAGCACAACTGCTTCGTCTCCGGGCAGGCCAGAGCGATGCCACGGCCCTCCAGCAGCTCCTGAGCGCTGCACTCCGCCTGATGTACTCCGCCGCACAGGCCGCAGGGTACCCACAGCCGAAAGCGCACGCCGTCGGTCTGTACCTCCAGCGCCGACTCCCCGCACTTGGGGCATTCCATCCGCACCGCCGCCGCCGACAGGGCGAACTTGCTGCGCCGGGCCACCACGGCCTTGCCGCACTTGGGACAGACGTATCCAAAGCTTCTCGTTTCCTCCATAAAAAGCGCCTCGCTTTCCTTCTTACAAGTCGTATTTTATAAGTATACGCTATTTCACCGCATATTTCCAGTCCCAGTGTGGTTTTTCCCTATAAAATCTGGCACATTTTCCCATTGCCAATCGCCGCCTGCTCCGTTATAATCCATCTATCTACCCTGTTTCGACTTTTTTTGCACCGGAAGTGATAATTTATGCAGCCCTCCCCCTCCTCCTGGCGGTCAGCCCTGCGGGCCGCCTTCCCCCACACCGTCCCCATTCTGGCTGGCTTTCTGGTGCTGGGCGCCACCTATGGGATGCTGATGCAGGCCATCGGCTACGGCCCCCTGTGGTCCGGCCTGTTCAGTGCCATCGCCTTCGGCGGCAGCACCCAGTATGCCGCCGTCCCCCTGCTGGCGGCAGGCTTCGATCCGTTGGAGGTGTTCCTGCTGAGTCTCACCATCAGCGCCCGGCACCTGTTTTACAGCGTGTCCATGCTGAAAAAATACGACGATCTGGGCTGGAAGCGCTGGATGCTGTACTATACTCTCTGCGACGAGACCTTCTCCGTGGTCTCCACCGTGGAGCCGCCGGAGGGCGTGGACACCGGAAAATTCTATCTCTCCATCTCCCTGCTGAATTGGAGCTACTGGATCATGGCCTCCATGCTGGGAGGCGTATTGGGCGGCGTGCTGCCCTTCGACATCTCCGGCATGGATTTCGCCCTGACGGCTCTGTTCGTGGTGCTGTTTCTGGAGCAGCTGCGGCAGAAGCAGCGCCGCCTGCCGGGAGCCATTGGCATCGCCTGTGCCGTTGTGGCCCTGCTGGTCTGCGGCCCGGATAACCTGGTGATCCCCTCTATGGTGCTGATCTTCGCCAGTCTGCTGATAGGGAGGAAAAAGCTATGCGCCTGAACGCCATCCAAACACTCATCATCCTGCTGGCCATCACCGTGGGTACCGTCATCACCCGGTTCCTGCCGCCCATCCTGTTCCCCCACGGCAAGCCGCTGCCCAAGTTCCTGCAGGAGCTGTGTACCCTGCTGCCTCCGGCCATGATGGGCCTGCTGCTGGTGTACAGTCTGCGGAACGTCTCCTTCGCCTCCGCCGGTCAGTGGCTGCCGGAGTGCATTGCCATTGCCGTCACCGCCGGACTGCACCTGTGGCGGCGCAATTCCCTCCTGTCCATCGCCGGCGGCACTATCACCTATATGCTGCTGGTGCAGGTGGTATTTGCCTGACGGGCCGGGGTATGCTTGTAGTACGGCCCTGTTTTTATCACATCGCCACAAGGATGTGGAAGAGATGCACATCGCCATCTGCGATGACGATTCCCGGCTGGCGGCGGAGCCAAACGGGTGGTCATCACCTCCGGCGGCGAGGCCCGGAAGCTGATGATGGCCCGTGCGCTGTACAAAACGCCCCCTTCATGCTGCTGGACGGACCCACCGGCGGCGCCGGATCCGGTGTGGGAGTACGAGGTGTACCGCCGCTTCAGTCACATCTCCGGCGGACGCACCTCTGTCTCAATCAGTCACCGGCTGGCCTCCTGCCGCTTCTGCGACGAGATTCTGGCTGCATCGTCCAGCGGGGCAGCCATCGGCAGCTGCTGGCGGAGGAGGCAGTATGCCCGGCTGTGGCACGCTCAGGCGCAGCATGATACCGATGCCCTGTGACGCCTTATCATTTCAAGTCTATCAAGTAATTTCGCATGACGGAAGATATCCCCCGGAGACAATACCTCCGGGGGATACCTTCTGTCACTTTCTTCAGGCGGACTGCTTTTCCCGCCGCTTGCACTGAATGAAGTGTACCATCATGCACACCAAAAATACCACGCTGAGATAGCCGAACACCGGGAAAATAACGCTGATCAGATCCCCGAAGCCCGCCAGACTGCCGATCCACGTCAGCACCGCCGCCGCTGCCAGCGTCAGCTTTTTGTGCTTGCGGAACACCGCCTGCTTCTGCTCCATGTAGGTCAGCATGGCCACCAGCGATGCCAGTGCGTTGCAGAACATACTCAGCAGCAGCACGATGCCGTAAACCGTCCCCAGCGAGGGGCTGATGGCCGTGGCCACCGCCACCATGGGCAGCTCCGCCTCAATGGCCGCCGGATACACCGCCATGCTGAACAGGATGCTGGCCGCCACCACCGTCAGCATCACCCCCGCCAGCGTAATGCCCCAGTAGATCACCGAGCGCTTCTTCACCAGCTTGCCGATGGGCGCCATGATGCCGATGCCCCCCAGCAGGTTATAGGCCACAAAGGTCAGGGATGCCACCAGCCATGTGGGCATCAGGGGATTGGTGTTGACGTTCTCCAACCGGAAGATATTCCCCGTGCCGAACTTTATGCAGGCCGCTGCGGCAAAGGCCAGTGTGGCCAGCACCAGCACCGGGATCAGCGCCGAAAAGGCGCTGACCATGCCGGTCACTCCCAGCAGGGCTACCAGCGCCACCGCCAGCATGAACAGGGCGTTGCCGATCCATGTAGGCAGGCCCGTCATCTGCTCTAATAGCGCCCCGGACCCCGCCGCCATAATGACCACCACGCCGAACAGGAAGGCCGCCGCCACAATGCCGGAGGCTGCCCGCAGCCACGGGATATTCCAAGGCACCAGCAGCCGATCCATTTCGTCGGTGTGGGCCACCTGCGTCAGCCGCACCAGCAAAATACCGAACAGGGTAAACAACACTGCCGCCAGCAGGAAGCCCACATAGCCCCAGTTGCCGAAGGCCCCGAAGAACTGCCACAGCTCCGGGCCGGACACGAAGCCCGCCCCCAGAAATACCCCCACATAGGTGAAGGCCAGCGGCAGCGTTTTCATCTCGTTCATCTTTTCCACTCCTACTCCACTGTTCTTTCAGCGCCGCATCCGCAGCGCTGCTTTGTGTACCATCGATCGCGTAGGCATCAATGGCATAATTTCGTTCATATGGATATAGTGTATCGTCTCTCCCCGGTCCACGTCAACCCCCATTCGCCATATTTTTACTGAATCATTCAACCATTTTCGTTGACGTTCCCGCCCGTAGGATGTATAATGGGCATAAAGTCGGCCTTTGCGGCGCCCAATTTCCACTGTCTGCCGCCGATCTGCACCGATTTATCTGTTAGGTAGTATCGCTTTACGCATATTGATATCAGTCAAAAATTCAGGAAAAGGAGCTGAAACCATGGTCAATCCGATATGTGAGAAGCTGGGCAGCACCCCCTCCATGATCCGTGAGCTGTTCGCCTACGGTCTGCGCCGTTCGGCGGAAGTAGGCCCGGAGCACGTATATGACTATTCCCTGGGAAATCCCAGCATCCCCGCCCCGCAGCCGGTGCAGCAGGCCCTGCTGGATGTGCTGCACGACACCGATCCCATTCAGGTCCACGGCTACTCCATGGCCGGCGGCTTCGACGGCACCCGCCGGGCCGTGGCGGAGGATCTGACCCACCGCTTCGGAATGACCATCCGCCCGGAGGAACTGTTCTTTACCTGCGGCGCTGCCGCTGCCCTGATCTCCGTCATCCGGGCGCTGACCGTATCGCCGGACAGTGAATTTGTGGCCATCGCCCCCTATTTTCCGGAGTACCTCCCCTTTGTGGAATCCAACGGCGGCAAGCTGGTGTCCGTCCCCGCCGATCTGGACACCTTCCAGATCTCTCTGGACATTTTAGAGGCCCATTTAACGTCCCATACACAGGCAGTTTTGGTCAACTCCCCCAACAATCCCACCGGCGTGGTGTACAGCCGCCAGACGCTGGAGGGGCTGGCGGAGCTTCTTCGCCGCAAGAGTACCCAGTTCGGCCACCCCATCTACCTGATAGCCGACGAGCCCTACCGAGAGCTGGTCTACGACGGCGTGGAGGTCCCCTTCCTGCCCACCATCTATCCCAATACGCTGGTGTGCTACTCCTACTCCAAATCCCTGTCCCTGCCCGGTGAGCGCATCGGTTACGTCTGCGTCCCCTCCTGCGTAGAGGGTCAGGCCGACGTGCTCCACGCTGTAGCCGGGGCCGCCCGCAGCTCCGGCCATGTCTGCCCGCCGACGCTGGTGCAGCTGGCTCTCCAGCGGTGCGCCGATACCCGGCCGGACTTGGCGGCCTATGATGCCAACCGCCGCCTGCTCTATCGGGAGCTGACCCAGATGGGCTACGAGTGCATCCCGCCGCAGGGCGCCTTCTATCTCTTCCTCCGGGTCCCTGACGGCGACGATGTGGCCTTCTCCCAGCGGGCCAAGCTGGAGCATGACCTGTTGGTGGTCCCCAGCACCGCCTTCCACTGCCCAGGCTTCCTGCGGCTGAGCTACTGCGTCTCCCACGACATGATCCTGCGCAGTCTCCCCGCCTTCCGGGCCATACGGGAGAAGTACCAATAAGACACGCCCCCATCGGCAAGCGAGAAAGGTATTAAGAAAATAAGAAGCTCCCTGCCAGCAGACAGGAGTAGTTTCAAAAAAGCAAAAAAATCCCGGCAATAAGCGGAAGGTGTATCCATACGACAGGAGACTCCGTCGGCGGAGGACATTTTGCGAATCGTCAGGCGGTGCCATCCCTCGCTCGCCGGTATGCTCTGCTTACCCATTTTCTCCGCACCTGTGACAAGGCGCATCCCTGTGCAGCTTGCTGCCCAGCGGTGCGCCTTGTTTTATATGGCTCTGTGTATGTGCCGCACGCTTTTCTGGAGGCTCTTGTCCTAAGTGTTTTCAGTTTTTTCCTCCGATATTTCAATTTTTTCTTGTATTTTTCGGCAAATGCTCCTATAATAGCTGTATATTTTTTCAAAAAAGAGAGGTGCTTACGCAATGAGCAAGGTCTGTATCCCACAGGGCTACAAAACCCCGTTGTCTGTCTATGAAATGCAGCGGGCCATTGAGTTTATCAAGAGCAATTTTCAGGTGAATCTCGGCAATGCCCTGAATCTGCGGCGGGTCTCCGCCCCACTGTTTGTGGAAGAAAATTCGGGGTTGAATGACAACCTCAACGGCGTAGAGCGCCCTGTCTCCTTCGATATCCCCGACGTACACGCCACCGGGCAGGTGGTCCACTCTCTGGCCAAGTGGAAGCGGCTGGCTCTGAAGCGCTATCAGTTCCACCCCGGCAAGGGCCTCTTCACCGACATGAACGCCATCCGGCGGGATGAGGTGGTGGACAACCTCCACTCCATCTATGTGGATCAATGGGACTGGGAAAAGGTCATCCTTCGTGAGGATCGGACGGAGAGCTATCTGCGCCAGACGGTGCGGGCCATTATGGGAGCCGTCTGCGAGACCAATGATGCGCTGGACATTGCCTTTCCCAGCCTGCACACCCGCATCGACCGGGACGTGTATTTCATCTCCACCCAAGAGCTGGAGGATCGGTTCCCGGACCTGACCCCCAAGCAGCGGGAGGACGCCATCTGCCGGGAGCACCACACGGTATTTCTCATGCAGATCGGCGGAAACCTGAAGCGCTCCGGCCAGCCTCACGATGGCCGTGCGCCGGACTACGACGACTGGCAGCTCAACGGCGACATCCTGCTGTGGAACCCGGTGCTGGAGCGGAGCTTCGAGATCTCCTCCATGGGCATTCGAGTGGACGAGGCGGCGCTGGATCGCCAGCTCACCGCCAGCGGCTGCGACGACCGGCGCACTCTCCCATTCCACCGGATGCTACTGGCGGGGGAGTTGCCCCTGACCATCGGCGGCGGCATCGGCCAGAGCCGCCTGTGCATGATGATGATCGGCACCTGTCACATCGGGGAGGTGCAGGCCAGCCTTTGGGACCCGGAGACGGTGCAGACCTGCGAAAGCGCTGGTATCATGCTGCTGTAAAGGAAAAATACTGCACAGCGATTTTTGGTAAAAAGCGACCCTGTCCGGCTTTGGACAGGGTCGCTTTTTACGCTTACAGAGTTCAGAACTGGATGAGGCCCAAATGCTCCAGCAGAATTTTCAGGCCCATGAGGATCAGGATGGCACCGCCCACCATCTCCGCCTTGTTCTTATACTTCAGGCCAAAGACGTTGCCCACCTTCAGGCCCACGGCGGAGAGGATAAAGGTGATGCAGCCGATGAACAGCACCGCCGCCGCGATGTTCACCCCCGGCAGTAGGGCGAGGGTGATCCCCACCGCCAGTGCATCGATGCTGGTGGCCACCGCCAGCAGCAGCATGACCCTGGGAGCAAAGGAGGCGTCCGTCGTCTCCTCGTCCTTGGAGAAGGCTTCCTTCAGCATATTGCCGCCAATGACGGACAGCAGGATGAAGGCCACCCAGTGATCCACCGACGTGATATACTGCTCGAAGGTGGAGCCCAGCAGATAGCCCAGGGTGGGCATCAGCGCCTGAAAGCCTCCGAACCACGCACCCACGATGAGATAGTGCCGCCTTTGCAGCGTCTGCGTGGACAGGCCCTTGCAGACAGAGACGGCGAAGGCGTCCATAGACAGCCCCACCGCAATGAGAAACAATTCTAACAGTCCTATGATGGTTCCCTCCAAAAAAAGAAAATCAGGCACGGTGTGCCTGACCAAAACGCCCAAGCACGACCCCCGCCATACTTGAGTCTCGTTGTTTAAGACAAGCCAGATGGGGTCCCATCAGTCTGTTGACTTGCCACTCGCTGCCGAGCCACCTACTCCCTCAGTATAAGCTTTAGTGTACCATATCCGGCAGAAATGTCAACCTTTTGACGCAAATTCCCCCTGTCATGCCGGAAAAAGTTTTTGTTGACAAATCAACATTTGCGTGGTATGATACGTCACACTTGTTGATTTATCAACATCTGAGGAGGAGCCACCATGCAGCAGCGCTTCGAGACCTTTACCGTGCTGATCGCCAAAATCAGCCGCAGCATCCGCCGCATCAAGGCGGAGGAGATGTCCGAATTTCATTTGAAGGGGCCTCACGTCTCGTGTCTTTATTATCTGACGCAGCTGGGGCCGCTAACCGCCGGGCAGCTGTGCGACCGGTGCGAGGAGGATAAGGCCGCCGTGTCCCGGTCGCTGGAATATCTGGAGCAGAACGGCTACGTCACCCGGCCGGACAAGCGATACCGCAGTCCCCTGACGCTGACGGAGAAGGGGCAGGAGACGGGCCGGGCCATTGCAGGGAAGATCGACCGGCTGGCGGAGGCCGCCAGCGAGGGCCTGACACCGGAGCAGCGGCAGGTCATGTACGACGCCCTAACCTGCATCAGCGGCCATCTGGAGCGCTTGGCAGCCCCCCGAAAATCACAGAACGGAGAAACAGACTTATGACCAGAATCATCATAGATTCCACCATCGACCTGCCGGAGCAGTACCGCAGGCAGGTACACATCGTACCCCTGACCATCCACTTCGGGACGGAGGAACTGCTGGACGGCGTGGACATCGACCGCCAGCGCTTTTATGAGCGGCTGGTGGAGTCGGACGTGCTGCCCACCACCAGCCAGCCCTCTCCTGACGCTTTCGCCCAGCTGTTCGATCAGGTGGAGGCTGCCGGGGACAGCGCCGTGGTGCTGACCATCTCCCACAAGCTGTCCGGCACCTATCAGAGCGCCTGTATCGCCGCCGAGGGACGGGAGAATATCTTCGTGGTGGACACCATGTCCGCCTCCATCGGCTCCGGTATCCTGGCCCGGTACGCCATGCTCAACGCCCATCTGCCCGCCGGAGAGCTGGCGGCGTTGCTGGAGCGGCGGCGGCAGGACGTGTGCATCATCGGGCTGGTGGACACGCTGGAGTATCTGAAAAAGGGCGGGCGCATCTCCAAGACCGCTGCCTTTGCCGGGGGGCTGCTGAACATCCACCCGGTGCTGACCCTGACGGACGGCGAGGTGACCATCATCGGCAAGGCCCGTGGCTCCCGGCAGGGCAACAATCTGCTGGTGCAGAAGATCCACGAGAGCGGCGGCATCGACTTCTCCATGCCCCTGCTGCTGGGATATTCCGGGCTCAGCGACGCCCTGCTGCAAAAGTATGTGGCCGACAGCGCCCCTCTGTGGGAAAACGGCACGGAGGCGCTGGAGTCCGTGTGCATCGGCAGCGTCATCGGCACCCACGCCGGTCCAGGTGCCGTGGTGGCGGCCTTCTTCCGGCGGGGAGAAAAATAATAGGAAAGCCCCGCCCTCCCCATTAGGGAGGGCGGGGCTATGTTTTGGCAGCCAAAACAAAAATCAGGCGGAGAAGCAGCTGCTCCTCCGCCTGATTTTTCTATTCCGCCCCCTGGGTGGCCCGCTGCACCACATGACGGGTGATGCGGGCGGTGAGCCCCCACAGGGGGTAGGGCAGCCCATCATACACCGGTACCTCCGCCTGCCCCGGTGTCCACCGGTAGTCCGGCGGCGCCTGCACCCGGGCATAGGGGAATTGCTCTGTTCCCACCGGCAGCAGGGGATACCGGTACACCTCCGGCGGATGGGCCGCCAACCAGTCCAGCGACACCAGAAACGTCTGCCGCACCTCGGCGGGGTTCAGCCGCAGCCGCTCCAGCGCCGCCGGGGCCACCTGTCCCAGCACCGGGTGCATCAGGGCCTCGGAGCGCAGGTGCAGGAAGTCCGCCCGGCCCAGCAGCCGGATGTCCTCCGGGGGGATGCCCAGCTCCTCCCACGTTTCCCGCAGGACACACTGCTCCGGCGTCTCCCCTGGTTCCATGCGCCCACCGGGGAAGCAGACCTCCCCGCTGTGGTGGTGCAGGGCAGGGGAACGCACCTCATACAGCAGGCTCAGACCCTCCGCCGTCTCCGCCACCGGCACCAGCACGGCATAGGCGGCGGTGGCCCCCAGCAGGCCCGGCACATGGCCGGAAAAGGCCGCCTGTAATTGTTTCAGCTCTATGGAACATCCCTTCTTTCATGCCGGCATCAATGCTACCTATTATAATAGAGTCTGCCCGGTGTCGTCAACCGCTTTGATGCTGCGGCATATGCTGTATTGGGGCTGCGGCCCCACCGACTATCGAACAGGAGTGGATGTCATGGCAAGCTTTACCAACTTCGCCACCTTGATCTATAACGGCGGCACCTCCAATTCCAACACCGTCACCGGTGAGCTGCTGGAGACGCTGACCCTCACCAAGACGGCGGCCAGCAGCCGCTACACCGCCAGAGACAACGTCACCTATGTGCTGTCGCTGGTGAACGGCGGCACAACGCCCCTGACGGAACTGACGCTGACGGACGATCTGGGTGGCTACGCCTTCGGCACGGACACCGTGTACCCGCTGACCTACAACGAGGGGACGCTGCGGGTATATGTCAACGGTGTCCTGCAAACGACCCCCACGGTGACGGCAGGGCCTCCCCTGACCGTCACCGGTCTCACCGTCCCCGCCGGAGGCAATGCGCTGCTGGTGTACGAGGCCGCTGTTACCCGCTATGCGCCGCTGGATCAGGAGGCCGCCATCACCAACACGGCCACCGTCACCGGCGGCGGTTTGGCAGCATCCCTGACGGCGCAGGCCACACTGGCGGCGGCCCAGCGGGCGGACCTCACCGTCAGCAAGGCCATCTGCCCCGCCACCGTCACGGAGAGCGGGCAACTGACCTATACCTTCGTCCTCCAGAACTTCGGCAATACCGCCGCCACGGCAGGGGACAACGCGATCCTGACGGATACCTTCGACCCGGCTCTCACCGGCCTGACGGTGACGTATAACGGCGATGCGTGGACGGAAGGAGACAACTACACCTACGATGCTGCCACCGGCACCTTTGCCACCATTGCCGGGCAGATCACCGTCCCGGCGGCCACCTATACCCAGGAGACGGATGGCACCTATACCGTCACCCCCGGCACCACCACAGTGACCGTCACCGGCACCGTGTAACGCTGCATCGGAAAAAGCAGGGCGCTTGTCCTGCTTTTTCTGCATTGGCAACCAAAGACGACCCCCGGCTCTGCCGGGGGTAAAAATAGCCTATGGCGAGGGGGAAAGAAGACAAGAAAGTCTCCAAGTTAGAGTAAAGAAAAGGTTTGCCGACCAAAGCTTACAAGAACAAGGAGAGTAATTCATGAAAGAAGTAGATGTAAGTAACTTAGAACATACCAGCTGGCGTTGTCAATACCATGTGGTGTTTGCGCCGAGATATAGGCGGATGGAGGTTTACGGAAAGATAAAAGAGGACGTAGGGATCATACTGCGGAAGTTGTGCCAGCAAGTGGATACGGCAGGCCGCAACAAGAAGGCGATCAAGGCGTACATACAGAACCAGTTGGAGGAGGACAAAATATCCGACCCAATTAGCATAAAGGAATTTATAGACCCGTTTACGGGTAGTAAGGATCCCAAGGCATAAATAAAACCCCATAAGGGCTTCGTCCGTAATAGGCCCTTATAGGGCCTCGTCAACCCTCCGGCTTCGCCGGAGGGTTTGATTTTTATCCCTTTTACCTTTTGCGTTGCTATAAGCCTATCCGCCAAATCCTTCGTCGATTTAACGGAACTCTAAGCACATGAAAAGGAGCAAGGTATATTTCAACCTTGCTCCTCCTATGGGATATATACTATTCAGTTCGACAAATTGAAATTGGCTAATCTATTTACTCAACATTGTTATAGACTTCAATGCCAAGGATTTTTACTATCATTCCCTCAAGGTAATCATTTTCGGACGTGGCTTCTGGGTCTATTCTATGCACATTCTCAACTTGATACAGGATAGCATTATATACAACTGTGCCGCCGTCTTTCAGACGCATAGGAATGGGTATCAAAAGAACGATAGCCAACAAGATGCAAATACCTGTAACTACTTTTTTTCTCATATTATCACACTCCTTTGTCAAACTGGAATTTGGATAGCTGCTTTATTATTTGTATAGACGCAAAAGCCAGCAAATTGTTCCGACTTTTCTATATTATACAATATTTTTGTGTTACTTTCAAGGTATGAGAAGATGCCGAAGTTGCCTTCGGCTCTTTTCGGTGCCCTGCATCGGTTAAACTTGTACTGGAATGATGCCCTTGGTATCAAGTCCCAACTTCTTACTCTTAAGTTCCTTGTATGCAATCGGGTCGTTGATGCGATTACATATAAGGGAGTACAGTTCATCTACCATCTGCTTGGTGGTGAGATCTTTGTTCTTTTCTAACCACCAGAAGAGCATGATGTCACAATCGAGGTATTTCGTGGCGGGTAGGTTCTCTTTGCCAAATATAGGGGCAGGAACGAAGCGAAAGAAATTGTTACACATAATTCACGATCATACATAGCAACACTTATCTTGAAAAGGGACTGATTTTTTGGGGGAGAGACGGAAACATCCCCCGCTGTATAGTGAGTACAGTGGGGGATGTTTGCATCAGAAGTCGATGGTGCCGTCCAGAACCCGCAGGTCGTATGGCTCGTAGGTCACGTGGCGGTACTTCTCCACGTCCAGCTTCACGCCGGTCCAATCGGAGTGGATCTCGCCGTTCTGCTTGATGAGGATATCGTACAGAATGTCGTAGGTGATGCCGTCGTCGCCAGTCTCCACGATGGTGGAATAGGGAAGGGTCTTGTGGTAGGTCATGTGAAGGCCCTTATACTCGAAGTGGAAGCCGTTGCGCATCCGGCAGCCGTCCAGCCCCTTGTAGGTGAACTGCTTCTTCAGGTCCTGAAGGATCTTGTCGTGCTCCTCTTCATAGAGGTTCTCCGGAGTGGTCTCGGTGTAGTCGTAGCGGAACTGGATGGGGATGCGGTAGGGTAGGAAGCGCTCCACGTAATCCGTCAGCTTCTGGGCGGGGTAGTTCTTATACAGCACGCAGTTGATGCGGGTGGGGCAGGCGATGCGGCCCACTACCTCGTCCGGGGACTCCTCCACGTACTTCACCAAATGGCGGGAGATGTTGATGCAGGTGATCTTGTCCCGGTTGCGCTTCGTGAAGGCGATCATCTCGTCGGCGGAGTATTTCTGCTGCACGGGGAAGGTGGTGTTGATAAAAATTCTGTGGGTGTTGGGAATGGCGTCCAGCATCTTCTGGAGGGATCCCAGATCTGCCAAGGGTTCGCCGCCGGTAAAGACGAAGTCGCAGCGGGGCGTGATCTCATCCATGGTGTGGATGCTGCGGAGAATGGCATCCAGACTGAAGCCGGAGCAGTCGGCATACTCCTTTTTGTTGATGCAGAAAGGGCAGTGATTGTTGCAGTCGTAGGGAACAAAGACGGTGACGGTAGCGCCGCCTTCCCGTGTCTTATAGGGATTGCTCATATTGTTCAAGCCAGCCTCTCAAAATAAGTCGTTCCCGATTAGTCTATACCAAATGGCGCAAAAAAGCAAGAAATATCTGCAAAAATAGACTGTTTACTTATTAACAATACTGGAAGCGGAGGGAAATATCGGAGACTTTGGCAATATGAAGAAAATGAAGAGATGTGAGCGGAGGAGGTGTCATGCTGCGGTGTGATGGATTTCGGGCATGGTGATGTACATTCACCTATGTGTTATATGATCTGGATTTTGCGGAATATCCTTGCGAAAAATGTTGACTTCGCACAATTTGTGCGTTATTGTAAAGATAAAGAGGAAAAACAGAGCCGGAGAAGGGAGCTGACAATGTGGAAAAAACACAAGCACCTGTTCCTGTTTCCTGCGGCGGTGCTGGGCATACTTGCCGTGTGCTGGATGTCAGGAAGGGTGAGCGAGTTTAACAAGTGATATCTCATCATCGCCGGGACGGTGGGGCTATACTGCTGGGTGTCGGAGCTTGTGGAACTCGTGCGGGAGCGGAAGAAGGAGAAGGAAGAGCCGTAAGGGCCGAGGAACCGATGCTGTAAGCTTCAGACCGGGCGGAAGGGGAACGTTCCCCATCCGCTTTTTCATTTTGTGGCTTGTAAAAAACGGCGTTTTGTGATATGGTAGGGTAAAAGAATTTGCGGGGGGATCACGGATGAGCACCAGTTTTAAGACCAGTATGTTCGGCGGCTTTGACCGCAGCGATGTGATCGCATATATTGAAAGGACCGGCCGGGAGCACGAGGAGCGTGTGGCGGCGCTGGAGGCGGAGAACGAGACCCTCCGGAAGGAGAACCAGACGCTGGAGAATACCCAGCGGGTGACACAGGCGCAGCTGCTGAAGATGCAGGACAACGAGGAGACCTGCCGCCGTCTGCGCCAGCAACTGGCGGATGCGGAGGCCCGGAATCAGGAGCTGGAGCAGCGCTGCGCCCAACTGAAGGTACAGGCGGACGAATACGAGTCTCTGAAGGACCATGTGGCCCAGATCGAGATCAGCGCCCACCGCCGCACGGAGCAGTTCCGGGAGGAAGCCGTGACCCGGCTGCGTCAGCTGGCGGCCCGGCAGCGGGAGTGGTGCCGCACGGCGCAGGCGGACTATGAGCAGATGAATTGCCAGCTGCTGGAGCGCTTACAGCAGGCAGAGCAGACGCTTCGCCAGCCGGATATGAGCAGCTTCCGGCGGATGGAGGAGGGCCTGACGGCGTTGGAAAAGGGCTTGACGGCGCCGGAGAAAGCCGGAGAATAAGACAGACGGGGAGCATCCGGCGGGATGCTCCCCTTTTTGTGGAAAATAGCGATTGACAGACAGCGTTCGACATGATAAGATGGCGCTACAATCCAAGGGGCGCTGGTGCAAGCCGGCTGAGATGAGACGTATCGCCGTCCGGTCCCTCGAACCTGATCCGGGTAATGCCGGCGTAGGAATGCGATCATAGGGATTTTATGTTCCGCATTGCGACGCCTGCATGGCTCGCCATGCGGGAATTTTTTTAGGAGGAGATCCGAACACATGAAAAACAATAAGACCCGTACCCTCTGTGAGGCCGCCATTTTTATCGCTATGGCGGAGATTTTGAGCTTTATCAAGCTCTATGAGTTCCCCAACGGCGGCTCTGTCACGCTGGAGATGTTGCCGATCATCCTGTTCGCCGTCCGGTATGGCTGCGGCTGGGGCGCCGGCGCCGGCTTCGTATTCGGCACCGTGACCTATCTCATCGGCAACAAGTTCTCCATCGACTGGACCACCATCATCTGCGACTACTTCCTGGCCTTCACGGCGCTGGGCTTTGGCGCAGGCCTGCTGGCCCGCCGGAAGTGGAGCGTGTTCTATGGCACCGTCATCGGCGGCGTGCTGCGGTTTTTGGCCCACTACATCATCGGCGCCGTGGTGTGGGGCAAGTATATGCCCGATAAGTTCTTCGGCATGACCATGACCAGCCCGTGGTTCTACTCCCTGCTCTATAACGGGAGCTATATGCTCCCCAGCATCATCCTGTGCCTGGTGGTCTTTGCGGCGCTGTACAAGCCCCTGAAGAAGTATTTCACGGCGGAGGACCTGAAGCTGGCTCAGTGATGACCGGATGACAGCTTTCCGGGGCCGGGGAGACCCGGCTCCGGAAAAACTTTCAGGAGATTTGAAAAAAGTGTTGACAAAACACAGGAAGCGTGTATAATATAGCTTGTTCGTCAGAACACAGCGGGATTGTGTAAAGGTAGCACAGCGGACTCTGACTCCGTATGTGAGGGTTCGAATCCTTCTCCCGCTGCCATAAAGGCTTTCGGCAATCGCCGGAGGCCTTTCTTTTTATCGTGTAAGTTCATAGCGCAAAAAGCAGGAGGGAACGCAGAGCGTCCCCTCCTGCTTTTTGCGGAGAAAGTGGGGCCTGCCGGGATAAAGGCAGGTCCCTTTTTTCATAATATGCAGTAGGAGGTGAGGCGAATGACGGATGCTAAGCGAGGAGCGATGCTACTTCTTTTGGGGCTATTCACGGCGGTTCTCCTGTACCCGGCGCTTCATGAGGGCGGACATATTCTGGTGACGCTGCTGCTGGGCGGCCGGATAAGGGAGGTACGGCTGGGAGCCGCCGCCAGCGTCCTTTGCGGCGGACTGCGCCATGGGGAGCTGGCGGCCGTGGCCTTTGGCGGGGTAGGGCTGCCGCTGGCGCTGGCGATGCTGCTTCGACCGAAGCACTTTCCGCTGTGGTATGTGGTGCAGTTGGTGAAGGGAATCTCGGTGCTGGCAATACTGCTGTCCCTTATTTCGCTTATAGGATGCAAATATGGCGTTATCGTGGAAAATGATGATATAATGAACGCAGTACGGCTGTGGCCGGAGGGGAGAGGGGTTTGTCTTGTTCTGCTGTGTGCCGGACTTTTGCTGTCAGTGGGCAGCATCTGCGCCGCAAGGCCGGTGCAGCGGGTGGGAGAATACTTCGGCATAGCAAAAAAATAGGAGCACAATGGCCCCTTGAACCCTCATCTTGCGTAGAACGGTTGGTTCTTAACATCGACGAGATTTTGCTTTCTTCTACATTATAGCGATGAGCGAGTGTCTTGTCAATGAAAAATGTTCACGAATCGTTAATAAGATTGTCATTTTCCTGACTTACAGAACGGGCAGAAGCGTTCACATTTCCGGCACTTGCCAAAAATGCCAAAATATGGAAATCTCTACCAGAGAAAAGGGGCTGCATCATGTCGAAAAAGAGAGCGTACATACGCAAACGAAGAAGCGTTCATCTTCGCTGCCGGCAAAAGGCGGAGAACGCCCGAAAGGTACGAAGTCGGCAGAAGCCTGTCCAGTCCCCGGAGCCTGCGTCTGTGACCTTTCAGGCGGCGGCAACCCTGTGGCACCGGACAAATGTGGCCCGTTACAAGGGTGCCACCGCTGTAAAATATGAGAATCTGCTGCGGAGCCACATCCTGCCGGAGTTGGGGGCTCGGCAGCTGGAGGAGATAAACACGCTGCTGCTGGCGGATTTTATGAATGCCAAGCTGCACTGCGGGCGACTGGACCATAGCGGCGGCCTGTCGTCCTCCTATGTCCGCAGCATGATGCTGCTGGTGCTGGACATTATGGAATTTGCCGCCGCGGAGGGCCTGTGTCCGCCCGTGAAAACCACGCTCCAGACACCGGCGGCGAATCGACGGGAGGTGGTGATCCTGGACACCGATGCCCTCCGGAGGCTGGAGACGTACCTTCTGGCTAAACCGGACATCACCGGCACAGGGATCCTCATTTCACTGCATACGGGTCTTCGCATCAGTGAGGTCTGTGCCCTGCGGTGGGAGGATATCGACTTTCGGAAGGCCGTTCTTCATGTCCGCTCCACCGTGGCCCGTGTCAGGGGAACCGATGGCGGAACCGCCACCAGACTCATCATCGACACCCCGAAAACCAAGTCGTCCCTACGGGATATCCCCCTGTCCCGACAACTGATGGCGGTGCTCCTGCCCCTGTATGAAAAACGCCGTTCGGAGTACGTCATCTCCGACAAGAGCGGGTTTGTGAGCCCACGGACCTACGAATATCGGTTTCATCGGGTACTGGATCGATGTGGCCTGCCGTCCATCAACTACCATGCTCTGCGCCATACCTTTGCCACCCGTTGCATTGAACTGGGAGTGGACGTCAAGACACTGAGCGAGATTTTAGGCCATGCCAACGTTTCTACCACGCTGAACACCTACGTCCACTCCTCCATGGAGCGGAAGCGGGAACAGCTGGAAAAGCTTTTTATAGAATCATACTGACTACATAACAAACGGCCAAAGGACGGTTTCAAGCCCATCTTTTGGCCGTTTTGCGTTAAGAACCAACCGTTCTACGCAAGATGAGGGTTTATTTTTGCCCTCTCACTAAACGCTCGTTTGATTGCGTGGACAAGGACTCCTGAAACAGGAAAAGGAATGTAAACGATGGAAAACGCCCAGCGGAAACGGGAGATCCTTGACGTCTGCCTTGCGACATTCATTCGTCGGGGGCTGTATGAGACCAGTGTGAGAGACCTGAGCAGAGCACTGGCTCTGCAATCAGGAGGGATCTACTATTGGTTCAAGGACAAGGACGATGTGGTGGTGACCTGTGCCGAGGAGGCGGCTCTGCGGCTGGAGGAGCATTTGATCGCCCCGGCTCTGCAGGATATCCGGGAGCCGGATCGGATGATGGAACGGCTGCGGCTGCGGGCAGATGAGCTGCGGCCGATGATGAAGTTCTTTGCCAGCGTGTGCGCCTGCAGCTGGTACGAGGAACGGTTGCGCCCGGTGCTGGGACGCCTTGCAGAGAGATATGAAAAATATGCCGCACGCTTTGCGTCGGAGCTTCACTGCGAGCTTCAGGAGATTGCTCCCTATGTGTATTTTGCCATCACCACGGTGACGGACTACATGATCTTCGGGGAGGCAAGCTATATCGAACCCCAGATCCGACTGATCAAGTCGACTATCAGGAGTATTTTGGAAAAAGACGATACGGAGAGGACAATATGAAGATCAAATTAGCGCTATTGGACAGTGACCAGAATTATTTGAATCGGATTGTGACGGCGTTCAACATCAAGTACGCCGACAAGCTGGAGATATACTCCTTCACCAAGCTGGAGAGCGCCATGGCGGCGCTGGAGCCGTCCCGCATCGATGTGCTGGTGGCCAGCGATACCTTTGTCGTGGAGAGCAGTGCGCTGCCGAAGCGGTGTCAGCTGGCCTATTTTGTGGAGTCGGCGGACGTGGACTCGGTCAACGACCAGCGGGCCATCTGCAAATTCCAGAAGGCGGACCTGATCTACCGGCAGATCCTCAGCATCTATTCCGAGTACGCCGGGAGCGCCTCCGGGCTGAAGCTGGGGGATGATTCCTGCAAGGTCATCGCTTTCACGTCTCCCTGCGGAGGCGTTGGCAGCTCCACCATGGCGGCGGCCTGCGCCCTGCACTATGCCGCCCGTGGAAAGCGGACGCTGTATCTGAATTTTGAGCGCTTCGGCTCGTCGGATGCCTTCTTCGCTGCGGAGGGGCAGTTTGACATGAGCGGCATTATTTTTGCGCTGAAGAGTAAAAAAACAAACCTCTCCATGAAAATGGAGAGCTGTGTCAAGCAAGACCCCAGAGGTGTGTATTTCTATTCCCAGTCCAAGGTGGCGCTGGATATGCTGGAGCTGGGGGCCGACGAGATCGGACGGCTGATTTCCGAGGCCAGACTGTCCGGGAACTACGAGTATGTCATCGCTGATCTGGAATTTGGCATGGATCGGGCGTCACTTCAAATTTTGCGGCAGGCCGGTGCCATCGTCTGGACCGGCGACGGCTCGGAGATATCCAACCGGAAGCTGGCACGGGCCTATCAGGCGTTGGCAATCTTAGAGCAGAACGCAGAGGTGCCGCTGACGGCACGGATCGCATTGATCTACAATAAATTCAGCAACAAGTCCGGCACGGCCGTGACCGGCACGGAGCTTCGGAGCATCGGCGGTGCGCCACGGTATGAGCACGCATCCACGGCGCAGGTTCTGGAGCAGCTGGCTCCCAAGGAACTGTTTGATAAGATCCAGTAAGGCGGTATAGAAGATGAACTATGAGCAGGAACAGCAATTTGCGGCCGAGGTAAAACGGTATGTGACGGAGCAGCTGCCTCTCAGCCAGATCAGCGACAGCGAGCTGCAGCAGCAGATCGAGGATATCGTGGAGCAGCGTATCGGAGCGGGGTACTGCTCCATCGAGCAGCGGGTCTCCATCGTGGAGCAGGTGTATAGCTCCATCCGTGGCTTTGGCCTGCTGGATTCCATCATCAAGGATGACACCATCACGGAAGTGATGATCAACGGGCCTGAAAACGTATTCATCGAGCAGAATGGACGGCTGTTCAAGCTGGACAAGCAGTTCGAGAGCCAGCGGAAGCTGGAGGATATCATCCAGAGGATCGTGGGCCTTGCGGGCCGTGAGGTCAATCAGGCCAACCCTATCTGCGACACCCGGCTTCCCGACGGCTCCCGTGTCAATGTGGTGCTGCCGCCCATTGCCCTGTGCGGCCCCACGGTCACCATCCGAAAGTTCTCCAAGACCCCTATGACCATTGCCAAGCTCATTGAGTACGGGTCGCTGACGCAGGAGATCGCAGACAAGCTGCAAATGCTGGTGGAGGCCAAGTATAACATCTTCATCAGCGGAGGTACCGGCTCCGGCAAGACCACCTTCCTGAATGCGCTGTCGAACTACATCCCCAAGGATGAGCGTGTCATCACCATCGAGGACTCGGCGGAGCTGCAGATCGAGGGCATCGAGAATCTGGTCAGTCTGGAGACTCGCAACGCCAACGCCTCTGGTGCAGGACAGATCACCATTCGGGACCTGATCAAATCGTCGCTGCGTATGCGCCCGGAGCGCATCATCGTGGGTGAGGTCCGTGGCGGCGAGGCGCTGGATATGCTGCAGGCCATGAACACCGGCCACGACGGCTCACTCTCCACCGGCCATGCAAACTCCACCGAGGATATGCTGAGCCGCTTGGAGACCATGGTCCTTCAGGGTGCGGCAGGCCTTCCGCTGGAGGCTATCCGCCAGCAGATCGCATCGGCGGTAGATATCATTATACATCTTTCCAGGCTGCGTGACAAATCCAGAAAAACCATGGAGATCACCGAGGTGGTGGGCTATGAGGACGGCCGGATCGTGCTCAACCCGCTCTATGTGTTTGAGGAGGATGAGAACAGCACCCTGACGAAGGTGTCCGGTCGGCTGAAACGGACGGAATATGCAATGAAGAACGACCACAAGCTGCGGCTGGCCGGATTTCAGGAAACGATATAGGTGATTTTATGGGGAAGAGCAAGAAAAAAGAAAAGTATGTCCCGCTGACCGGCCTGACCGGTATCGGAGAGGACTATAACATCTACATCATGGCCCCACGGGAGAAGATCATCGGGTATCTGATCGGCTTCGTGGCGGGATTTCTGGCGGCGCAGATCATGTTTGGCGTTGTCATTGCCAGCATTGTGATCGGTGCGGCGGTGGGCTTCTACGCCATCCCCGTGTACCGGCGGTACCTGCAGGAAAGGCGCCGGAAGGCGATCCTGCTGCAATTCCGGGATATGCTGGACTCGCTGAGCAACTCCTTCTCTGCCGGTAAAAACACCCCGGATGCCTTCACGGATGCTTACAGCGACCTGAAGCTGGCCTACGGTGAGCAGGCTCCCATCGTGAAGGAGATGGCCATCATCGTCAGCGGACTGCACAATAACTTCGTCATCGAGGACCTGCTGCGGGATATGTCCGCCCGCTGCGGCATCGACGATATCAACAGCTTTGCCGAGACCTTCGCCGTCTGCAACCGGCTGGGCGGCAACCTGAAGAAGGTGGTGGTGGACAGCCGGGATATCATCAGCGATAAGATCGAGATCGAGATGGAGATCCAGACCACCGTGGCTGCCAACAAGAATGAGATCAACATCATGTGCGTCATGCCCTTTGTCATCATCGCCATGATGGGGACGCTGGGACAGGCATCCATCACGGCCAATACGCCGCTGAACGTTCTGGTGAAGTTGATCGCCATCTTCATGTTTGTCATTGCGTATAAGCTGGGCCGGAAGATCACGGATATCAAGGTGTAAAGGGGTGGAGAAATGAGCTTTGTTGTTGCCTACGCTTTGGCAGGAGCGGGAACGCTGCTGGTGGTGCTATGGGTCATGCTGTACCTCCGGTACAGCAGCCAGTACGACGCCATGATCGCCGCCATCGATAAAAAGCAGTTTTTCCTCCCGGAGATCTTCTTCATCGGCTTCGGGTTCATGGATATGTTCAAGGTGAACCTGAAAACGGAGGCCGGGCGAAAAAAGGAAAAGAAGATCGCTGAGATCTACGGCGAGAAGTACGCCGAGTACTACCACAACTGCATCGTCGGCGGACAGATCACCTATGCGCTGACGGTTGCGCCGTTAGGTCTGTTCATCGGGGCCATGACCAACGACATGACCTTTGCCATTCTGGTGGTGGCTGCGGCTGCGGCGCTGATCGTCTATCTGGATATGGAGGTCAGCAGCGCCGTGGAGAGGAAGCACGACGAGATACTCTCCGACTATCCGGAGATCCTCTCCAAGCTGACGCTGCTGGTGAATGCAGGCATGGTGATCCGTGAGGCGTGGACCAAGGTAGCCTATACCTGCGACCGGGCCATGTATAAGGAGATGCAGCTGACCAGCGAGGAGATGAACAACGGTGTCTCGGAGCTGGATGCTCTGCACAACTTTGCCCAGCGCTGCTCCGTGAAGGAGATCCGGAAGTTCACCTCCATCCTGTCGCAGAACATTCAAAAGGGCGGCTCGGAGCTGACCATGAGCCTGCGCTATATGAATGAGGAGAGCTGGGAGGAGAAGAAGCAGCGGGCCAAGCGCAAGGGAGAGACGGCCGGAACGAAGCTGATGATCCCCCTGATGATCATGTTCGTGGGCATCCTGTTTATGATCATCGTACCGATTTTTTCCAATATGCTGTGATGTTCCGCAGAGGGTGCTCTGTTGAATATAAATAGAAAATACATAAGGAGGAACGACTTAATGAAAATGAAGTTGTTGCGGGGCTATTTCCGTGCAAAGGGCCTGCTGGAGGACTTTGCCAAGGAGGAGAGAGGCGGGGCCGAGATCATCGCCATCATTCTGATTATCGTTGTGGTGATTGGCCTGGCTGCGTTTTTCAGAGATGGAATCAAGGAAGTTGTTACGAACCTCATGGAGAGAATCAAGGGCGAGGCGGGAGGCTTTCAGAGCTGATTCCTATGGCACTTTGCAGAACTATCCGTACACCGCAAAGATGCGGTGTACGGATAGCGCCCCGAAGAAGCGGAAGGAGTGGAGAAATGAAAGGCATTTTGCGGGAAAAGTGGAATAGTGAGAGCGGCTCGGCGCAGATCATCGAAATGACTCTGATTTTTCCAATCGTTCTGTTTGTGCTGGGCTTTCTGATCTATGTGGGCAGCTATGTGCTGCAAAGCACCGCCATGTATACCGAGGCGCAGAAGATCGCCGTGATAGCGGCCAGAGAGGGACAGATGCCCGGCTATGAGAACTTCTTCGCCGGCACGGGGATCACCACCAAGACGGATTTTGACTGGAGCGACGGCTATATGCCCGGCAAGGATATCATCAATGAGGTCATGAAGGTACATGACCCGTACCGGTACTGGGGAAAGGGCTTTTTGAAGAGCGAGAATAAAACGACGATGGAAAAGGCCCTGCGGCAGCTCATTGCCGAGAACTCATTTCTGGCTGGGACCAATGTGGACTGCACCATCAGCGCCTCCGCCGACCCACTGGCACCGGCCATCAAGGTGAACGTGGTGAAGCACCTGAGCGCACCGGGCTTCCTCCGGCAGCTGGGGCTGACGTCGTCGCTGGATATCAGTGTTACGGCGGTGGCGGTGGTCAACGACACGTCGGAGTTTATCCGAAATACGGATATGGTCTATGATCTGGGGACCTACCTATGGGAGAATCTGAAGTTTGGCGACAGCAACCAGACCATGAGTCAGCGGGTGGCGATCTTCAAGCAGAAATTCACGGATGCACGGGCGAAATGGGGGTTATGACAGCATGATCGACTTTTTTGAAAAAACCAAGGGCAGTATCAGCCTGTTTCTGGCGCTGATCATGCTGCCCATGATGACGGTGGCGGGACTGATCGTGGACGGAGCCAGGATCTCTGCGGCCAAGGCATCCCTGTCCGGCGCCGGTGATCTGGCTATGAATGCCGCTCTGTCGGAGTATGACCAGATCCTGTACGACGTGTACGGTATCTTCGCCGTCTCGGAGAACATGGAGGAGCTGCAGAACAACGTCTCCCGATATTTTGCCAACTCCATCGACAACACCGGGATCCTCAACGACAGCGACTCCTATACACGAGAGTTTATCAACAGCATCTTCTCCTCCTTTTCCGGGGATGAAATGGAGTTCAACAACATCGTTGACTTGAAAGCGGACCGGTTCACGCTGCAGGGCGTGGAGTCGTCAGCCATCGGCAATCCCAAGGTGCTGGAGCGCCAGATCGTCGATTATATGAAGTATCGGGGTCCCATCAACATCGGCAAGGGCCTGTTGACGAAGCTGGGATGCATCGGTGAGACCTCCAAGCAGACAAAGGCCATCGAAGCCAAGGTGAATTACGATCAGAAGCTGGACACGGTCCAGGATGCCTGCAAGAAGGCCTATGAGGCCATCAACGAATACAATGATCTGATCGGCGGTAATTCGAAGTTTGCCTCCAACGAGTATCTCAATCAGCTTTCGCAGGATATCGACAGTGCGAAAAAAGATGTGGCGGACATGGTGAAGTATCTGGTGGCCTACAACAGCTCGGAGCTGAACGTACCGCCGCTTATCAATGAAAGGCCCAGCAGCCTTGATTCCCTGAAAGTCATTATTTTGAAGGACCAATGGGCAATCTTCAAGGTGGATTCCGCAACACGCAAGGAGGTGGAGTCCTACTATAAAAAGTCGAAAGCAGCAAATAGAGAGCTGGATACCATGGCCTATATTGAAGGGAAGCTGGCAGAGAGAGGCATCAAGGTCGTGCCGGTGGAAAATGGAGACTATGGGATTGACTTTGGAATAAACTATGACGAAAAGATGCTCAAGCTGGAGATCACACAGTCCACAGACTTGGGCAAAGAGATCGGCTATGTAAAAATCTACAAGGAGCTCCCAAATGTAAAGAGCAGCTTTACATATGCGCTGATGTACGGAATGTATGCCGAGAAGCTTCCCGATGAAATGAAGGTGCCTGATAAAAAAACGGAGGCATACACAGAACTCGCTATGTTCCTTGGTGAGGGAGGAAGCTGGGCAGAGCTGTGGGGTGAAAACGCCACGGAGAAGGGCCGGTCGGCTGCATCCAAGCTGTACGCTTGGGATAAGGACATCAGTGCCATAACCGGTGCGCTGGAAAAGGCGGACACGGCACTGGCAGCGGTGCTGCAGAATGTAGATGAGTTGGACGAGGCCCGGACCAACTGGGCCAATAAGGTGGATAACCTTTCGGAGGGCGACGTCAAGACCTCCATGCAGGGCGAATATGAGAATGCCGCCAAGGACATCAATAAGGATGCCATCAACAGCCTGCGGGCGCTGGTGGATACCTACAAGAAGCATTTTGACTCCGTCAAGTCCGTCGTCGAGGGCATCAAGCTGTACGACAAACCCATCTGCCGGGAGGACTATGGCTCAGTAGATTATAAGGACGAGTTCAGTTCCTCCATCGGCAAGAATGATTTCACGGAGCTGGGGCAGATCGAGTCTCAGGCGTCGCAGATCATGAACAGCAAATATACCGGCCAGAGCGTCAGCAGCGTGGCCCCCGGAAGCGCCAAGAAGGTCACGGAGGAGGAGCAGTTCTACGCCTACCTGTGCCGGGTCTGCGCCTCTGCCAATGCAAAGGAGAATAAGACCAGCAAGGATAGCGCAGAGAACCTGAAAAAGAACCTGATCTCTACCGGCAATTCCGGGGCCAACTCGACGCAGTCTACGGCCGGCCTGCCGGCGGGCATCCCCGGCACCATCAGCGCCTCCGTGGACGAGAGCGTGCGGAAGGCCATCGACCAGCTGTGCTCCGACGAAGGCGGCAAAGAGAACAAGAGCACTTTCCATGCAGAAAAGGTGGATTCCGGCAGTGACAAAGAGGCCGCCAAAAACAACAAGAACAATCTCACCAAGATAGCCGAGCTGCTGAAGCTGCTGGGACAGGTTGCTGAGGCCGGGCGAGACAAGCTGTACCTTCAGGAGTACATGACGGAGATGTTCAGCTGCTACACCGACACCTTGAAAAAGGACGGCGACGGCAATCTGGTGGCCAAGGCCATGAACGGCAAGGATATGACCAACAACCCCTACTTCGGGGCCGAGGCGGAATATATCCTCTGGGGCAACGACAGCGTGACGAAGAACCTGCAGAGCACCCGTGCCATGATCTTTGGCATCCGCTTTGCCCTGAACGCCGTGTACGCCTTCACCAGCACCGATACCACCGTACCGGCTCTGACGGCGGCCACAGCCATCGCAGGATGGACGGGCTTCGGCGTGCCCATCGTAAAGACGGTGATCCTGCTGGCGTGGGCCATGGCGGAGTCCTTCGTGGACGTCAAGGCCCTCTGCGACGAGGGAAAGGCCGTGGCACTGTATAAGACTCCCACCACATGGTCATTAGGTTATGAAGGCTTGCAGAACAAAATCAAAGATAAGGCGGCTAGCCTTATCGAAAATGTCGCCAATACAGCGGTCGACGATATTTTCGATAAGCTGGAGAATGCCGCAGTGGATGCGACTGGGAAGTTTGTGGATTTTGGAGCAAATGAGACAGATAAATACATAAGAAATACGCTCGACGGTATTACTGAGAATGTACAGAGTGCAATCGCTGGCCCTATCTCACAGTTGGCCCTGCAAATTACGGGAGCCTCGCAGACCTTAAGTCAGACGGATATCATGAACAAGGTAGAGGAGACGCTGAAGGGGCTGAAGAATAATGGTTCAGGTCTGGTAAACGAGTGTATCGATCTGGCCATTGATAAGCTGCTATCCGATGAGGTAGGGAATATTGCTTCGAAGTTGTATGAGATGTATACCGCTGCAAAGAATGGAAATGCCATTGAAGAGATCAACAAGTTACTATACGGCGCTGATGGGATGATTGGAAAACTTAAAACAAAAATAGGAGATGCTACTCACAATAAAATCAATGAATACGGAGATAAGTTTAAGTCATCTTTGGAGCAGAAAATCACAGCGGGCGGCGATCAGGTAAAAGAGGAAATTAAGGATGAGATCGGCAGCTTTACGGCGGGGATCGCCGGGGATTCCGCTGGGTCCTCCGGCAGTGCGGCGGCGGCCAGCGGCCTCGCCATGAACTACAAGGAGTACGTCAAGACCTTTATCATGATCCACCTGCTGATGGGGGATGGCAGCAAGAACGCCATGCTGACCCGGACGGCCCAGCTGATCCAGGCCAATGTCCAGCAGCAGAGCAGGGGCTTTGATGTCACCAAGGCCTTTACCGTGGTTACGGCTACGGCGGAGGTATCCGTCCGCACCACCTTTTTCCAGGTTCCGGTGACCACCGTGCATGCAGACAACGAGACGTCTTATGAGCTGGATTTCAGCAGGATCGGCACCGGATATCAGAAGCTCAAGTATTCCAGCGTATTAGGTTATTAAACAGGAGGAACGTATGAAAAAATTTTTAGCTTTTATTTTGACGGCCCTGATGCTGTTGACCTTGGCGGCCTGCAGCTCCAACGGGGGAAACACGGATCCCCAGCCGGACAATGATCAAAATCAGACGAATGAACCATCTAAGGATGATCCTACAAACAATACGGAGTACCGAGTACAGGAATTAGTTGGTTATAGCTTTACCTTTGATGGAGGTGTGATTGAAAAATCGGTTGCGGATGGGCTTATAGCGGAAACAGACGATTATTCTCTGATTGTGTATTACTATAATGATATTACTTTTGATGTATGGGATAATGTGACAGACATGGCATTCAAACGGGTGAAGGATGCTATGTATGAGGCATTTAGATTCTATCCCACAGAGCAAACCAACAGCACTAGTACCAAAATCGAGAACAACTACGGCGAGACCGTCCTGAAGGTCAGCGGCACCATGGAGGGTGACCAGACTGGTGAAGGAACAATGAATCGCCAGTTCATCGCATTCTATTATGTGACCGATGAAAATGTTGTCCGTTTCTGTGTTGGCGTTCCCAAGGACGATTCCTCCGCCAGCTATGCTGCACTGGATGCTGCCATGGACACGCTGCTCGAGAACCTCAAGAAGACGGTGTAATGAAGAAACCATGAGAGGGTGAGACTGTGAAAGACAAAGGGGAAAAGGGCTCGTTTACCGTAGAGGCCATCCTGTCGCTGTCGATCTTCATGTTTGCCTTTGTGACCATCGTTTCACTGGCCACCGTTGCAAAGATCGAGAGCACCACCCAGTATGCCATCGACCAGACGGCCAAGGAGATCTCCAAGTATACATACATCGCCAGCCGGGCCAACCTGCTGGTGCATCCCAAGGACTCCGCCGAGGCCACGGTGGACAGCATCGACGAGGCGGTGCAGTCCATGTACGACTTCTCCGACGTGCTCAGCAGCTCCACCGGCGGCAACGGCGTGCCCCTGAACTCCGAGGGCCTGAGCGATATGCTCAGCGGCCTGAGCGGCGATGATTTCAAATCCATCACCGCTTCGGCACAGAATGTGTACAACAGCTTTGCCCCGCTGATGAGCGACCCCAAGGGCGCCATCACGGCGCTGGCGCAGGTGGTGGCGCAGAAGGGCGGCTCTGCTCTGGTGAGCCGGGTCATCGCCCAGCCGCTGTGTAAGGCGCTCCTGCCCAAGTACATCACCCAGCAGGATGACGCTTCGGCGGTGCTGGAGAAAATGGGCGTGGTCAATGGATTGGACGGACTGGACTTCAGCCTGTCCACATTCCTGATGGACCAGCGGACCATCAATGTGGTGCTGGTGTACGAGATCGACGTGAAGGGCTTCGGCATCTTCGACCAGAAGCTGATCGTCAAGCAGACGGCCAGCACGGCGGCATGGCTGGCGGACACCGAGGGCGTGAAGCTCAGCGACGTGGCTTCGAAAACGTCGGCGTGGCAGAAGAGTGACATGGAGCGTGGCAAGGACTACGTCAGTGAGCTGCAGGGGGAGAACCCCCATCAGGGTGTAAAGAACGGCGTGGGCGTGGATCTCTATGATCAGGACAGCAACACTTTTACGGCGGTCCACTCCATGAACGTGTTTGCCGCCTCCTACTCGGATTATGTACGCTCCGGCGACGGCACCAAGGCCAGCGACTACATCCTGAAGCGGGAGAAGATCAAGGCGGCGCTGAAGGCCTACGCCAATGCGCTGAACCGTGCGGTGGACAGCATCAGCGAGAGCATCGAGATGTCGGACGGCACGGACTGCCAGACGGCGCTGGAAAAGACCATGCACCGGGAGAAGGTCCTGATTATAGTGGTGCCGGAGGAGGCGACGGAGTTTGCCTCTCTGCTGCAGGAGATCGCCAATGAGATCGAGCAGGAGACCGGTGTCAAGGTCAATATCACATACAGAGACAAGGCATTGGGAGGTTAAGCATGGTCTGCGGCATCATCATAACGATCTATACGCTTTTGCTGCTCGTTGCCTCACTTTTGTATGTGAAGAAGCGTTACAGCATTGAAAAAGGGGCGCTGACCCGGACGGCGTTCAAGGCGCATTGGGCGCTTCTGGCCATTACCGCAGCGGTCCTGCTGCTGTTTGTGACGCTGAGTATCCAATACTCCCTGCGAAATGAGCTGCTGAAGCTTCCGGTGCTGATGCGGTGGACGACCCTTCTGTGGGGCCTGTACCTCTTGGCCTATATCGACTACCGGGAACGGCTGATCCCCAATTTCCTGATCTGCGTCCTGCTGATCGCCAGAGTGGCCTTTCTGGGCTGCAATCTGATCTCCGATCCGGAGTACTGGCGCAGCATCCTGCTCTATCCACTGATTGGCGCCGGCATCGGCGGCGTGATCTTGGCGGTGGCGATGCTCCTCTCCCGGAAGGGTGTGGGCATGGGCGATGTGAAGCTGTTCATCACCATCGGTGCATATGTGGGCAGTATGGAGATTATTGCGACACTGTTCTATACGTTTGTGGTGTCAGCCGTTGTCGGGATCGTTTTGCTGCTGATGAAAAAGGTCAAGCTGCGGGACTCGGTCCCCATGGCGCCCTTTGCGTTCGCCGGAGTGGCGATAGAATATGCGTTTATGCTGATAGGAGGATAACGGCGGATGAAGAAGGGAAATGCAAAGCTGGTACTGATCGGCCTGCTCGCATTCACGGCACTGGCGTGGCTGGGGCTTCTGAAAAATCAGATCGATAGCAGCAGGGCATATAAAAAATATCTGGAGCAGGGGCAAAGGTACGAGGAGAAGGGCATCTACATCGATGCGCTGGAGAGCTACGAAAAGGCTCTGGAGCTGAATAGCGGCAGCTACGATATCACCATGAAGCTGGCGGATATGTACTATCAGGTGGGGGACTATAAGGGCTTTCTTGCGTGCTGCGACAAGGCCATTGAGCTGGCTCCCAAGGATCCGCAGGCCTATCTGAAAAAAGCAGATTATTACATGGAGAAGGCGGATTACAGCGAGGCCGTGGAGGTGGTAAAGAGCGCCGCTAAGGTCAAGGACAACGAGGATATTCAGGCGCTTTCCAAGAAGCTGTCTACCACGTGCATCGAGAAGTACTCCTCCTACGAGACGGTAGGGGACTGGCACGTCCAGCCGGACCGCAACTATGTGACGGTGTCCGAGGAGGGCCGGTACGGGATGGCCGCCAAGGACGGGACCAGAAAGATCAAGTGTACCTATGAGTACCTGGGGGCCTATGACAAGGATACCGGCGTGATCCCCTGCTGTCTGGAGGGATCGTACTACTATATCGATGTCAAGGGCAACAAGAAGCTGGTAGGCGACAATACCTATCAGTATTTGGGTTCCTTTGGCGACGGTTTGGCTCCGGCTCAGCGGGACGGCAAGTACGGCTACATCGACAAGGAATTTCATGAGCAGATGTTTGAGCTTGACTACGCCGGCGCCTTTGCCAATGGCGTAGCGGCGGTGAAAAAGGGCGATAAATGGGCCCTGATAAACTGCAAGCTGAAAAACATCACGGATTTTACCTATGATGAGATACTGGTGGACTCCTATGGCTACTGCTCCATGTTTGACCGTATTACGGTCCGTACCGGAGATAAGTACTTCTTCGTGGATCACGACGGCAAGCAGATCGGTGCCACCTATGACGGTGCGGCAATGGTCGCAGCCAACGACGGCTATGCGGCGGTGAGGGTGGGTTCGCAATGGGGCTTTGCGGATGCCAAGGGCGAGTTGGTCATCCAGCCGCAATATGAAAACGCCAGATCTTTCTCGCTGGGCTTAGCCCCGGTAGAGGAAAATGATCGGTGGGGCTATATCAACACCGACGGTGAGCTGGTGGTAGAGGAGAAGTATTTTGACGCAGGCGTTTTCTCCCCGGACGGAGCAGCCTGCGTGAAGAGCGTTGCCGCATGGAGCTTTCTGGTCCTGTGCGAATACGACAGTTGAGGTGGATCATCATGGATTTTTCTTACGAAAATCAAGGGGCAAATACCTATCTTGTCTATGAGATAAAAGAGGGGGACTCCATTGACACGTTGAGCCTGGGGATGCTCACCAATAACAGCATACCGGGACTCACCAGAGCCCTGTTTACGCAGATGGATGAGAAGAGGTATATTAAGTACAATGTTTCCTCCAAGGTGTCCATGCAGCAGTTTTTCGGCGGCGTTGTGAACCGTAAGCGGCTGCTGGGCGTTTTCAGCGGAATCACGGAGGGCTTTCTGTCGGCGGAGGATTATATGATCGACACGTCCAGCATCGTGCTGGACCCGGAGTACATCTTTGCAGATGTCACGACCTGTGCCGCTGCACTGATCTGCCTGCCCATCGCCAATGCGGAGGGGACAGAACCGGACTTGGGTGCCTTCTTCAAAAGTGTCGTGGTCAATGCGCAGACGGACCCCACAGAGGACTCAGACCATGTGGCGAAGATCCTGAACTTCCTGAACAGCTCGTCGGTATTCTCTCTGCCGGGCTTCAAAAAGCTGCTGGATGATTTGCGCAATGAGCCTTCGGCGCCCACAGTGACGGTGGAGGTGAAGAAGATACCCAATGGGCAGCCCTCTGTAGGTGCGCCTGCGGTCCCTCCTGTACAAAAGACTGCTCCCGTCCATGTACCGCCCGTACAGCCGATCATCACACCGGCCGTACCGCCCGCTGTACCTCAGCCGCCGCAGCAGCAGACGCAGGAGTCTCCGAAGGAGGAAATGTCGCTGCTGCACCTGCTGACCCATTACAGTAAGGAGAATAAGGCCCTGTACGATCAGCAGAAGGCGGCGCAGAAGGGTAAGCCCAAGCAGGCGGTCTCTAAACCAAGCAAGCCCGCAAAGACCGAAAGGCCCGCCAATCAGTCGGCAAAAAGCCAGAGCTTTGCGGTTCCGGGTGTGGAGCAAAAGGGCAGCGCACCGAGCTTTGCGATCCCCGGACAGTCGGCCCCGGCCGTGCAGCCGGTGATACAGACACCTCCGCAGCCCAAGCCACAGATACCCGTGACCCCGGTCGTGCAGCAGCCTGCTGCAGTCCAGCCGGTGCAGATACCGGTCCAGCCGCCGGTTCAGACGATCCCGATGGTACAGACCGGTGAAAAAATGGATTTCGGCAATACAACGATCCTCAACGGCGGCGGCCGGGTCGGGGAGACCACGGTGCTCAACAATGCCTCCCAGCAGTCCCGGCGCATTGCACCATACCTGATCCGCAGCAGAAACCACGAGGAGATCGCCGTCAATAAGCCCCAGTTCCGCATCGGGAAGGAGCGGAGCTATGTGGACTACTTCATTGGGGACAATCCGGCCATCAGCAGAAGCCACGCCACCATCATCACCCGTGAGAATACATACTTCATCGTGGATACCAATTCCACCAATCACACCTACGTGGACGGCAAAATGATCCAGCCCAACACGGAGGTGCCAATCCAGCAGGGAACCAAGATCCGTCTCGGCAACGAGGATTTTGAATTTAAGCTTCGCTGAGATGCGCTATTTTTGCCAAGAGAGGATGTATAGCAATGAATTTCATCATCTCCACAGCCACTGATATCGGGACCACCAAGGCTACCAATCAGGATAGCTTTAACGCCCGTGTGATGACGACGCCGCTGGGCCGGATGGCCTTTGCCGTGGTCTGCGACGGAATGGGTGGTCTGGACAAGGGCGAGGTAGCCAGTGCATCCGTGGTCAATGCATTCTGCAAGTGGGCGGAGCAGCGGCTTCCCGATCTGTGCGAAAGCGGCTTGACCGATTCGGCCGTCCGGGCGGACTGGGTGGGCATCGCCACCGAGTACAACGAGAAGATCAAGCTGTACGGAAAGCGGTGCGGCCTTGCCAGTGGCCTTGGCACCACGGTGACGGCAATGCTCCTGACGGAGCAGCGGTACTATATCATCAACGTCGGTGATACCCGTGCCTACGAGATAGGCGACCATGTGGTTCTTTTGACCAAGGACCAGACCGTGGTGGCCAGAGAGGTGGAGCTGGGGAACCTGACGCAGGTCGAGGCGGAGACCGATTCCCGGCGCAGTGTGCTGCTGCAATGCGTGGGTGCATCCGACGAGGTCTATCCGGATATGTTTTTTGGCGATACAGCGCTGAATGCCACCTATATGCTGTGCAGCGACGGATTCCGCCACGAGATCACGGAGGGAGAGATATATGCCTATCTGAACCCGACGGTGATGACCGATGCCGATGGGATGCAGCGCAATATGGAGGCGCTGATCGAGCTGAACAAGCAGCGCCGGGAGCGTGACAACATTTCGGTGGTGACCATCAGAACATTTTAAAACATGGAGGGAACGGGATGCTGGAGATAGGATCCCTCGTTGACGGAAAATATAAGATCCTCAACAAGGTCGGACAAGGCGGCATGAGTGTCGTATATATGGCCATCAATGAGAAGGCGAACAAGACCTGGGCAGTGAAGGAGGTCCGCAAGGACGGTGTACTGAATTTTGAATCCGTGAAGCAGGGTCTGGTGGCGGAGACGAATATCCTCAAGAAGCTGAGCCACCCGAATCTGCCGAGTATCATCGACGTGATCGATACGGAGGATTCGTTCATCATCATCATGGACTACGTGCAGGGCAACTCCCTGAACAAGGCACTGGAGGAGTACGGCGCCCAGCCGCAGGAGTACGTCATCGAGTGGGCCAAGCAGTTGTGCGATGTGTTGGGGTACCTCCACTCCCGGCAGCCGCCCATCATTTACCGGGACATGAAGCCCGCCAATATCATGCTCAAGCCGGATGGCAACGTGACCCTCATCGACTTCGGCACGGCCAGAGAGTTCAAGGAGAAGAATCTTGCGGATACCACCTGTCTCGGCACTGTGGGCTATGCGGCCCCGGAGCAGTTCGGTGGCATGGGTCAGACGGATGCCCGCACGGATATCTACTGTCTGGGTGCTACGCTGTACCATTTGGTCACCGGCTGCAACCCCAGCGAACCGCCCTATGAGATGAAGCCCATCCGGGAGATCAACCCCAGTCTCTCCGGCGGTTTGGAGCGCATCATCCTGAAGTGTACCCAGCGCAACCCGGAGGACCGCTACCAGTCAGCGGCGGAGCTGATGTATGCGCTGGACCACTACAAGGAGATCGACGAGGACTACAAGAAGAAGCAGAAGCGCAAGCTGGCAAAATTCATTGTCCCGACGGCCCTTGCAGTGGTATTCGCCGTGGCGGGCTTTGCACTGAGCCGTGTGGCGGCCCAACAGGCCACGGATACCTATCGGGATATCCTGTATGAGGCGTCCAAGACGGCGGATTACGGGGAGAAGGTGGCACTCTATGGCGAGGCCATCGCCGTTCCCGATAAGGCCGGGGAAAAGGATGCCTATCTGGCGCTGATCCAGACCTACAAGGATAACGACTCCCGGTTCTCCGTGGAGGAGGCCAATCAGCTGACCAAGTACATCAAGAGCAACAAAGCGGCGCTGCAGGCGGATCCCGCCAACTATACGGAGATCTGCTTCGAGACCGGAAAGCTCTACTGGTATTATTACGATTACGGCGACGGGACTGACAATCAGGTCACACGGGCCAAGAGCGCCGTGGAGTGGTTCCAGGACGTGCTGGACAACGCCCCGGAGGGCTATGCAAACCTGAATATGGCGAGGGTCTATGTGAACATCGGCTCGTTCTACCGTGATATCACCACCGATATCACCGAGGCCAGCGATAAGGGAAAGTATAAGCCCTTCTTTGACAACATTCGTGAGCTGCTGGATACGGTGGCCACCGATGAAAATGAGAGCGAGATCGTGCGGCTGGAGCTGCTGGAGCTCTCCCGCAGTGCGCTCCAGCAGTATGCCACCAAGTTTAAGGGCGACGGCATCAGCCAGGCGGATATGATGCAGATGTACGATCAGGTGGAGCGAACGGTGACAGGCATCTCTGCCACTGCCGACACCACGGAGCATAAGAAGGAGGCCATCGTTTCGCTGCTGGCGGATACGAAAAAGGCCATTGAAACGGCATATGCCACGAAGGGAGGGAAGCGGGCATGACGGTTGAAACGCTGCAAATGCTCTCGACGGTGGCCTATGTGTTGGCGGGTGTTTTCCTACTGGTGGCCATTGCGATTTTCTTCCTGCTGGATATCCGCAGCGTCATCGGTGACGTAACAGGAGCTACGGCCCGCAAGGCCATCCGGGATATCCGGGCCCAGAACGAGGCCAGCGGCAATAAGGCATATAAGCCCAGCCCCGTAAATGCTGCCCGTGGCAAGCTCACGGCGAAGATATCGCCCTCCGGCAGACTGGAGCCACAAATGGCCGGAATGGGCGGCTCTCCGGGTACGGAGAAGCTCTCCACCATGGAGCTGACAGCGGCGGCAGAGGCTACCACCGTGCTCACCGAGACTGCGGCGGAGACGACGGTTCTGCAGCAGCCGGAGGAGGTGGGCGCCACAACGGTCCTGTCGGAAGCGGAGCGAGAGCCTGCCGCCCCGAAGTCGGAGGAGAAGCGCACATTCCACACGGATGTGGAGATGGGCTTTAGCGCCAGCTCTGAGATCATCGAGTAGTTTTTATCATCCGTCTATCGGATGACAAAATAAGACACCAAGAAACACCTCAACAGTAAGGAGCAGTGAGAGATGAACGAAGTTAGAATGAAAAAACGCATTCTGTCTGCCGTCCTTGCCTTCCTCATGGCCGTCAGCCTTGTGCCGGTCTCTGCGTTTGCAAGCACGGCGACCCATGCGGATGCCTTTACCGTCTGCGTGACAGGCGGCGACGAGGATGCCAAGCTGGACGGCGCATCGGTGGATTATACCATCGAGGTGGATGGCACGAAAGGTGCCAAGAACACCGTGACCACTACCGACGGCGAGGCGGTCATTCAGGAGATGGCCGACTATGCACAGGACATCGCAGACGGCAAGGCGGTCACATTGGCCTATACCGTATCGGCGGAGGGCTATGACACCGTTTCCGACCGTGCCGCTGTCACGGATGTGACCGGCAATGTGGATGTGAAGCTGACGGTCAAGACCCCTGATACCGTGAATGTGACGGTCACCAAGACCGGCAACGGATTAGTCCGGATCAACGATCAGGAGACGGAGACGTCCACCGTGGAGAAGGGCGGCGATGTGAAGCTGGAGCTGATCCCGGCCAAGGGCGCCTATATTCAGGAGCTTACGGTGAAGGGTGAGCCCCGGACAGTGAAGAAGGGCGAGACGTTTCAGGAGACGCTGACCGCCGACGAGGATATCACCGTCAGCGTGACCTTCGTGCAGGAGTACACCGTCACTGTCACCGCCGACAAGGGCGGCAAGGTGCTGCTGGACGGCGAAGCGGTCACGGAAAAGACCTACAAAGAGGGGACTGAGGTCGAGCTGTCTGTTGCGGCGGACGATGACTATCAGATCGAATCCATCGCCATCGACGGTACGCAGGAGGATATTGCAGATACTGCCAGCTTTACAAAGAAGCTGACGGTGGATAAGGACACGACGATCGCCGTGAAGTTCATAAGAGTGTACACCGTTACCGTCACCTACGACAGCCAGCTCGGAACGGTGGAAACCGACCCCGCAGCGCAGGGCGGCGAGGTGGAAGCAGTCCTCGTGAAGCAGGGCAGCACCCTGACGATAAAGGCCACTCCCAAGGAAAACTACCGTGTCAGCGAGGTGGAGATCGACGGCAAAGCGGAAAGCTTTGATGACAATCGATATGTAAAGGATACTCCCTTCACGCAGGATATCAAGAACATTACTGCGCCCCACACCATCAAGATCACCTTTGCTCCCACGCTGCAGACCATCACGGTGATCTCCGGCAAGCATGGCACGGTGAAGGTGGAGGGTCCGGAGAAGGTGAGCTATAACGACAGCGTCGACCTCACCATCACGCCGAAGGACGGCTATATCATCGACACCATCACGGTAGACGAAGCCGATGTGAAGGCCAACGTGAAAAGAGCGACAGAGAAGTCGTATAAGTTGTCGCTGACGGAAGTCCAACGGGATACGAAGGTGACCGTCACCTTTACGGAGTGCCCCCAGATCGACACCGAGCACCTCACTGCGCTGGATGGCATCACTTGGAACTCCCGCGATGCCATCCGCCGGGATGGCGCCACCTTCGTCTTTGCAAACGATGCAGCGGTCCAGTTTTCTGCTGCCGCCGATGAGACTGGCAGCGAGACCGGGATCAAGGGCATCCAGCTGATTTTTGCCGACGGAACGACCTCCGGCGGCTACGATGCGGAGACCGCCTCCTTTACGCAGCCGGCGGCCATTCAGGAAACCAAGACCATTCAGGCCATCCGGGTGTTCTACGGCGAGACGGAGATCCGTGTGGCGCAGCTGGCGGATCCTGCGGAGAAGCTGGAGGGCCTGAAGATCGTCGTGGATAAGAAGGCCCCCACGCCGGAGCTGGCGCTGGAGGCGGCCAACACCAACGGCTACTACAACAAGAGCTTCACCGCCACGGTGAAGAGCATCATCGATCCGGATGACTACTCCGGTATTCAATCCGTGGAGTACTGGGTGGTAAAGGACCGCACCGAGACGGAGCAGGGGACCGTGACCCAGCGGGAGATGCTCTATACCTACACGGAGGGCGGCGATATCCTGCAGGAGCTGAAGGAGCTCTCCTTCACCGTGGATGCCGGGAAGAACAACAGCGACAACGTTGTGATCTATGTGCAGGTCACTGACCGGGCCGGCAATGTGTCCAAGCCGGAGGAGAAGGCAGTGAAGATCAACTCTACGTCTCCTACCATCGAGATCAAGTTCGGAAAGGAAGGAGAGGAAGGAGAGGAAAAACCCGTCAATGTGGTGAAGGAGAACGGCACTGAGCGGGGCTACTACGATGCTGTCCGCACCGCCACTGTGACCATCACCGACAGAGCCAGCACACTGGATCTCGATGCGGTCAAGTTCGATATCAAGGCCAAGAATGCGGCGGGCGAAGACGTGAGCAACACGGTCACGATCAGCGATTGGGTTAAGGGCGACACTGGCGAACCTTCCTGTGACGTGACCTTCTTTGGGGACGCCAATTACATCTGGTCTATCTCCTACACCAACAGGGCCGGTCTGTCCGCCAGGGCCGGTCTGTCCGCCCTGGCTGACAAGGACCAGACGAAGAGCGTAAACGCCGAGACCTACGGCGAGACCCCCTACTGCTTCACCGTGGATAAGAATGCCCCCACCGGCACCATCACCGCCAACACCTATGTGGTGGGAGGAAAGGACCCCACTTCTTCCCCTACATGGGAAGCGCTCATCGACAGCAAGAACCTGGCCTTTGGCGTTTGGGCCAATGATAAGATCGTCATTACCCATAACGAATGGGACGAGACCTCTCCCATCAAGAGCAAGGAATACTTTGTCCAGAAATTCCGGACTGATGAGACTGATGACACCAAGAAGGCACCGCTGACGGCTAAGGAGCTGGCGCAGCAGAAGTGGACCGATATAGGCGAAACCACGGAATTTACACCCAACCAGCAGCTTGTGGTCTATCTGAAGATCACGGACATGGCCGGCCATGTCACCTACCTCAGCACCAACGGTCTGGTGGTGGACAACGAGAGACCTCACGAGGAGTTTACGGCCCCGGAAATCGTAAGGGTGTCCGGCCTGACCAACAACAAGATTTATAACGGCGATGTGTCGGTGGAGGTGTCGGCAAACGATCCCGCGGAAAACGGCGTGTATTCCGGCCTGAAGCAGGTGACCTATACGGTCTATAACATGGGAACTCAGACCCAGCATGACACACTCTATAGCTGGAAGGGCAACACTCCCCCCTGCCAGTCCAAGGAGAACATGGGCTTTACTGTGGATGCAAAGAAGAACAACAGCAACGATGTCCGCATCCTGCTGACCGCCGAGGACAACGCAGGCAATGTCACGTCCATGGAGTATTCCATCAAGATCGATATCACAAAGCCTATCATCGATATCGAATATGACAAGAATGCGGCGGACAGCGGCACCTTCTTCCGGGAGAGCCGCCGGGCTACCATCACGGTGAAAGAGCGCAACCTCGACCCTGCGGCCGTTCAGGTCAGCATCAAGAACACCGACGGCACGATCCCCACCATTTCCAAGTGGAGCAAGACCGACGGGAACGGCAACATGGATAACACCCAGTGGGAGGCCACCATCGAATACACCGCCGAGGGGGACTACACCTTTGCCATCGCCTGCACCGATCAGGCCGGCAACCCCAACGAGCCGGTGCACTATGCCGACGGTACCGTCGCTCCGACGGCCTTCACCATCGATAAGACCCGCCCCACCATCAGCGTCACCTATGACAACAACTCCGCCCTGAACGGAAACTACTACAACGCAAACCGCACGGCCACCGTTGTTGTCACGGAGCACAACTTCGACGCCAGCCGGGTGAACATCACCCTCCGGGCCACCGACGACGGCGCAGACATCGCCCTGCCCACGGTCAGCGGCTGGACCTCCAGCGGTGACCGCCATACGGCCACCATCGCCTATCGCCGTGACGGCCTGTACACCTTCGACATCGACGTGACGGATAAGGCGGGCAACACCTCCGCCGACTTCACGGAGCAGACCTTCTACGTGGATACCACGGCTCCCACGCTGGAGATCACCGGCGTAGCCGACCGCTCCGCCAACAACGGCGACATCATCCCGGTAGTGTCCTATTCCGATACCAACTACGATGATGCACAGGTGAACATCACCCTCACCGGCGCCATGCGCAAGGGCGTTGCGCTGGACGGCTCCTATGCCGACCAGCACAACGGCAAGGTCTTTACCTTCAAGAATTTCGCCAAGGAGAAGGAAGTAGACGATATCTACACGCTGGCGGCCACCCTGACGGATAAGGCGGGCAACACCACGGAAAAGACCATTTTGTTCTCCGCCAACCGCTTCGGCTCCACCTATGCCCTCAGCGCCGCCACGGAGCAGCTCAACGGCTCCTACGTCCAGACGCCGCAGGATGTGGTGGTGACGGAGACCAACCCCGACGCCCTCCAGAACATCCGCATCACGCTCTTCAAGAACAATCAGACCATCATCCTGCAGGAGGGTACGGACTACCGCATCGAGGTGCGGGGCGGCAATGGTCAGTGGTATGAGTACATCTACACCGTGCTGGCCAAGAACTTTGCCGATGACGGCGTCTATCGCCTGACCTTCTACTCCGAGGATGCTGCGGGCAACATAGCGGAAAACACGCTGGACACCAAGAAGCAGGAGATCGGCTTCGGCGTGGATAAGACCAAGCCCAACATGGTCGTGACCAATCTGGAGAGCGATACCACCTATCCTCTGGAGAACCTCACGGTGAGCCTGTCCGCCGGAGATAACCTGCTGCTTCAGTCCGTGGTGGTGTATCTGGACGATTACAGCAAGGCCTACAAGACGTGGACAGCAGAGGAGATCGCCGCCATCGTGGCGGACCAAGGCGAGTTCACCTTCGATATTCCGGGCGATTCCACCGGAGCGCATCAGGTGAAGATCGTCTGCACCGACGCCGCCGGCAACGAGCAGACGGAGGAGATCACCAACTTCTACGTCACCACGAATCTGTTCGTGCGCTACTACAACAATAAGCCGCTGTTCTTCGGCTCCATCGCCGCTGTGGTAGTGATCGCCGGTGTGGTGATCGCTCTGGCCGCCGGCAAGAAAAAGAAGAACGACAAAGAGAAGTAAGACCTGACCCGGCATAAGCCGGCATCAAAGCCTCCGGCCCCAGCCGGAGGCTTTGATGGTTTCGGATGATAAGGAGGAAGGAAAATGCCAGAGAATTTGATCGAGCACTTTGAGGACACGCTGCACCGCTGCGAAAGCGAAGCACTGCGGGACGCTACCCGTCAGGCCATGGAGGGGACCAAGGTCTACCGTGAGGATTTCAGGGCCCAACAGCCGCTCATGCCCCGGTATGAGCGGCGCATCACGGTGGAGGATACCACCACCTTTGCGGCGGCTGCCCGCTTCGGGAATCAATACGGCGTGGCTGTGCTGAACTTTGCCAATCCGGAGATCCCCGGCGGTGGCGTGAAAAACGGTGCCACGGCGCAGGAGGAGTGCCTCTGCCGCTGCAGCAATCTCTATCCGTGTCTGGCCAATACACCCGGCGTATATGACGACTTCTATCAGTATCACTATGAGCACGGCCGGTATCTCTACTCCGACCGCCTGATCTACACCAAGGGTGTGACCGTATTCAAAAACGAGGATCTGAGCCTGAAGGAGCGGAACCAGTGGTTTCGTGTGGATGTGATCACCTGCGCTGCGCCCATCCTATTCATGCTGCCGCATACGAATTCCGCCGTGCTGGGGGATCTGTTCCGTTCCCGTATCCGCAACATCTTCAATGCCGCCATAGATAACGACATTCGGGTGCTGATCTTAGGTGCCTTCGGCTGCGGAGCCTTCAAGAATCCGCCGGAGATCGTGGCGCAGGCCTTTCGGGATGTTCTGCTGGAGGAGCACTACGATACCTGCTTCACAGATATCGTCTTTGCCATCAAAAGCAGCAACGGCAACGATCCCTTTAAGCCGTGTCCGAACCTGATGGCCTTCCAGCTCGCCTTTGACGGTCTCTCTACCGAGGCTGCCAAGCTCCGCTTTTCCGGCCCCATGTGGCTGGTGGACGATGCGCCTACCCCGGAGAAAATGCGGCAGGAGGAGCTTTCCCAGTGGAAAACGACAAACCTCTATCGAGGCAAACAATTTTCCGTCTTGGGAGACTCTGTCAGCACACTGGAAAGCTATAATCCGCCGGATCACAGCGTCTTCTACAAAGGCGATGTCTGCAGCCGGACGGGGGTCTATACCATGGCGGATACATGGTGGGGGCAGGTCATCGACTTCTTCGGCGGTGAACTGCTGGTCAATGACTCCTGGTCCGGCAGTCGGGTGACAAAGCTGCCGGGGCAGCATGAGCTGTTCCCCTCCGGGTGCAGCGATCAGCGGACCAGCCATCTGCATATGCGGGGTGTCCGGCCGGATGTGATTTTGGTCTATCTCGGCACCAATGACTGGGCGAACGCCGTCCGGCCCATGGAGGACAGCGGGGTGTCCGACGAGTGGTATTCTGTGTTCGAGACGGCCTACCGGCGAATGCTGCAAAAGCTGCGGGTCAATTATCCGGATGCCGAGCTCTGGTGCTGCACACTCTGCTCCACTTATATGAGTACCGATCCGACTTTTGTGTTTCCGGAGAGCGTAGGCGGTATTTCCATCGAGGTATATAACGATATCATCCGCCGCACGGCAGTGCTGGAGGGCGGCAGGCTCATCGATCTGTATGCCTATCACCTGCCCTATGATGCCATCGACGGCTCTCATCCCACCAAGACCGGCATGGAGCGGCTCGCAAAGCTTGTCTTGCGTGAGATGCTGGGCAAAGAGGCCGATGCGATTCTCGATTGCAGGAATGGACAGCATGAATACATGGCTCTTGAAGAAGGTACCGATGAAACCAGATACGTATGCAGATGCTGCGGAAAGTTGCTGACCGTAAAAAACTGGAAGCTGTTGACGCAGAAGGAGCGCCGACCCATACCGGATGACTCGGAATATGTGATGCTGCCGCCGGATACCACGGTGGTCCTGTATTCCGATGTACTCCCCCTTACGATCCCAAGCACTGGTGAAAAGCTGCAGATCAAAAAGCCGATGGTAACGGTAGGCAGAGCGCCTGACAGTGACGTCCGCCTGAGCGCACGGACCGTGGCACGGAGGCAGGCGGCCTTTTTCTATGAGCGGGAAATTTGGTTTGTGCGAGACAATTTTTCTACCAATGGTACGTGGATAAACGGACGTAAGCTCATACCGGGAAAGAAGTATCAGCTTGCGGCCTATGATGAGATCGGTTTTGCAAGGACTGAGAAGGTCGTATTTGACCTGCGGAATGAGTCGTACACACCTCCCCGGCAGGAAACGCCGCCGCATCTAATGGGCGATTTTGCAGGGGAAAAGCGGATAGGGGAGTATGAGGTCATCCGGGCACTTGCCCCGTTGAGCGTAAAGGACGTTTATTTGGCGAAAAGCTCCCGTACGGATAGGCTTGTGGTGCTGAAGCCTTGCCGAAAGGATGATCGTCCCGCCCAAAAGACCATCCGTGAGCTGCTCCTGAAGGAAGCTGACCTCCTCCGGCAGCTGGATCACCCGGCCATTCCAAAGCTGGTAGAGGTTCTGGAGGATGAGGAGACCCTCTGCGTGGTCCGGGAATATTTTGATGGCGAGACACTAGAGAGCGTCATGGCCAGAGAGGGGACTCAGGACCTGATCCAGGTGGTGGATTGGGCATGGCAGCTATGCGATGTGCTGCGCTATCTGCATGAGAGAAATTACGTCTACCGTGACATGAAGCCGGGAAATATCCTGCTGCGGCCCGATGGCCGTCTTGCACTGATCGATTTCGGCACGATGCGTGTCTATAAACCCGGCAAAGCGGGGGATACCGTCTGTCTGGGTACACGGGGCTATGCCGCCCCGGAGCAGTTCGGCGGTATGGGACAGACCGATGCCCGGACAGATATCTACGGTCTGGGGGCCACGCTCTATTATTTGGTGACCGGCTGTAACCCCGGTGTGCCGCCCTATGAGATAGGCTGCATCCATGCAATGTATATCGGCGGCTTCCCGCATCAGTTGGGTGACTTGATCCAAAAGTGTGTGCAGCCCGACCCGGTGAGGCGCTTCCAATCCTGCCGGGAGCTGATGGAGGCACTGGAGGATGCCTCCTTCGACGTTACCACCAATCAGGAGAAGTTGGCTCAGTGGAAGCGGATCCTGCGCCGGGAGGAGAAGAGCTGAAGCTCCCGCTCCCTGTAAAGTAGATCCCTGTTCCTTATCCCCCTCCGGCCCCGGCCGGAGGGGGCCTTTTTTCCCGTCGATCCCGCCGATTCGTGAAAATGTCAGACACGCCCCTACGTTTTTATTGCAATTCTCCGAAAATAATTATATAATGTGAAATACCTATTGGTATGCGAATGGGAAAGGTCTGCAATATGGAAAAGATCCTGTCTGTATTGGAAAATATCAAAGGATACCTGCCTCTGATCCGTCTGGCGGACCTGCTGGACGTGGCCATCGTGGCGTATCTGGTATATAAGCTGCTGTCGCTGGTGAAGAGTACACGGGCCGCCAACATCCTGAAGGGTGTGGCCATCTTTCTGGCGGCGTTGTGGCTGTCCTCGAAGCTGAACCTGCGGGTGGTGAATTACATCCTCAGCCACATGGTGGAGTGGGGCGTGCTGGCCCTGATCATCGTGTTCCAGCCGGAGATCCGCCGGATTTTGGAGCAGCTGGGCAGCAAGAACATCCGCCTGCTGCGGACGCTGGCGCCGGAGAAGGAGCTGCCGGAGCTGGAGCGGGCCATCGATCAGACGGTGCTGGCCTGCACGGAGATGTCCCGCACCCGCACGGGTGTGCTCATCGTGTTCGAGCGGAAGATCTTGCTGGACGACGTGGTGCGCTCCGGTACCACGCTGGATGCCTCCGTCTCCAGCGAGCTGCTGAAGAACATCTTTTTCGTCAAGGCGCCCATGCACGACGGCGCCGTCATCATCCGCAACGGGCGGATCCTGGGGGCGGGTTGTATGCTGCCCCTGTCTAAGAATGTGAACCTCAGTCGGGAATTGGGGATGCGCCACCGGGCGGGCATCGGCATGAGCGAGAATTCCGATGCCGTGGTGGTCATCGTCTCGGAGGAGACGGGCTCCATCTCTGTGGCCATCGGTGGGATGCTGAAGCGCCATCTGCAGGCGGAGACCCTGTCCCAGCTGCTGCACAACGAGCTGATGCCCCAGCAGGAGGAACCGGATAGGACCCGCTTCCCGCTGCGGGAACTGCTTCGGACCCGGAGAAAGGGGGAGCAGAACGATGAAGAAGAATGATGCCAGCCGTAAGGCACTGCGGATCATCGGTTCCATCCTGGTGGCGATCGCTCTGTGGATCTATGTGGATACCGTCACCTCGCCGGAGGTGACGCTGAAGGTGAAAAATGTGCCGGTGGAATTCTCCGGCGAGGATACCACACTGGCAGATCGTGGCCTGATGCTGCTGTCGGGCTATGACACCACCGTGGATCTGGTCATCAAGGGTCCCCGGAACGAGCTGCGTAAGCTGGACCGCAGCAAGATCCGGATCGTGGCCAATACCAGCAATATCAAGGAGGCCGGCAGCCAGACCCTGACCTACGAGGTGGTGTTCCCGGATAACATCCGCAGGGGGAAGCTGACGGTGGATTCTGCCAGCATTTACAGTATCACCGTTACCGTGGGCGAGTTGGACAGCAAGGAAGTACCCATTCAGTGCGAAATTGTGGGCAGCGTGGCTGACGGCTACATGGCCGGGGAGCTGACGCTGGATCCGGAGGTGCTGCTGCTGCGTGGCCAGCGGGACGACCTGCTGAATGTCAGCTACGCCAAGGTGCGGCTGGATATCACCGGAGCTGACAAGACGGTGGTGCAGGCGCTGGAATTTGAGCTGTACGACCACAACGATGTGAAGATCGAGAACAGCGCCATCCGCAGCAGTGAAAAGCTCATCGGCGTTACCATGCCGGTGTCGACGGTAAAGGAGGTGCCTCTGCGGGTGAACTTTGTGGAGGCCGTGGGGGCCACCATGGAGACGGTGGACTACACCATCTCTCCCGCCACGGTGAAGCTGGTGGGCGAGAAGGCCCGGCTGGATGAGATCGACAGCATCGTGCTGGATACCCTGTATGTGCAGGATCTGGAGGATTCCCAGAGCCTGACCTATACCATCCCCGTGCCGGAGGATGTGACCATTGCCGACGGCGTGGACACCGCCACCGTGACGGTGGTGGTCCGTGGCGTCACGGAGCGGACGCTGACCGTTTCCCGGTTCACCTTTGAGAATGTGCCGGAGGGCATGACTGCCACGGCAGAGACGGAGTCGCTGAACGTGCGGCTGCGGGGCCTGACAGCGGAGGTGAACGCCCTGACGGCGGAGAACGTCCACATCGTGGCAGACCTGTCCGGACTCACCGGCGCAGGGGTCCATACGGTGCCGGTGACCATCCGCATCGAGGGCTACGAGAATATCGGCATCAAGGGCTCGTATCAGATGGTGGTGGATCTGAAGGTGGCTTCGGACACCCCAACAGAGCCATAGACATAGCAAAGAGGTGTATAAGCTACCATGACACAGATCGCAACGGTTGAAAAGATATTGCCCGGCGGCTTCGTGGAGATATCCGTCCCCCGAAAGTCTGCCTGCGGCCACGACTGTGAGGAATGCGCCGGCTGCGGCATGACCGGCGCCGCCATCCACGCACGGGCCAAGGACCCTGTGGGGGTCCGGCCGGGGCAGAAGGTGGTGGTGGAGAGCGCCACCCGGAAGATATTGGGTGTAGTGGCGCTGGTATATCTGCTGCCGGTGGTGGGCTTCCTACTGGGCTACTTCCTGTCGGAGGGACTGGCGGAGGGCGTCCGCTACGCCATCGCCATCGGCGCAGCGGCGCTGGCCTTCCTGCCCAGCGTGGCCTATGACCGCCACGCCAAAAAGACGGAGGCCCTGACCTACACGGTGGTGCGGGAGTTCTGATGTTCGGCTATGTGCGTCCTGCGGCGGATCGGCTGACTCAGGAGCAGACAGACCTGTTCCGCAGCGCCTACTGCGGCCTGTGCCGCACGCTGGGACGGCGGTACGGCCTGCCGGCCCGGATGATTTTGAACTACGATCTGGCCTTTCTGGCCATTCTGCTGGCCGGCGGCAGCGGCTTTTCCTGCGCTCGCCATCGCTGCCCGGTGCATCCCATCCGGGGCTGCCCCTGCGGGGAAGAAAACCCGGCGCTGGATGCGGCGGCGGATCTCAGCGTCATCCTGACCTGGTGGCAGCTGCGTGACGGCGTGACGGATCACGGCTTCTTCGGGGGCCTGAAATACCGGCTGGCCGCCCTGCTTCTCCGCCGCAGCTACCGCAAGGCCGCCCGCCTGCGGCCGGATTTTGACCGGCTGGTGCAGGGCTGCCTGGGAGAACTGGCGGAGCTGGAGCGGGAGAATTGTCCCTCCATTGACCGACCGGCGGATACCTTCGCCCGGCTGCTGGCCGGTGCGGCAGAGGAGGAGCCGGATCCTGTCCGGCGGCGGGTGCTGGCGCAGCTGCTGTACCATCTGGGCCGCTGGATATACCTGACGGACGCAGCGGACGATCTGGCCAAGGACCAGCGCAGCGGCAGCTACAATCCGCTGCCCCTGCGATTTTCGGTGCAGGCGGGCAAGCTGACGGAGGAGAGCCGTCAGGAGCTGGCCCAGACCATGGACCGGTCCGTGGAGCGGATGGCGGCGGCCTTCGAGCTGTTGGAGTGCGGCGTATGGCAGCCGGTCATTGAAAGTGTGGTATATGCGGGGCTGTATCAGGTGGGAAACGCCGTTTTGAACGGCACCTTCCATCAGCGGCCCCGGAGAGAGAAATACCCTGAACGAAAGGCAGGACACGGCGATGCGTGATCCCTATCAGGTGCTGGGTGTCCCCAGCACCGCCACAGACGAGGAAGTCAAAAAAGCCTATCGGAATCTGGCCAAAAAGTACCATCCCGATAACTATCACGACGATCCCCTGGCCGATCTGGCGCAGGAGAAGATGAAGGAGATCAACGAGGCCTACGAGGAGATCCAGAACCAGCGCAAGCGCGGCGCCTCCGGCAATGGCTACGGAGCCTACGGCGGCAGCTATGGCGGCTCCTACGGCGGCTACGGCGGCAACGGCTACGGCGGCAGCTACGACCCCGCCATCCAGCGCATCCGTCTGGCCATACGTCAGGGGGACCTGAATCTGGCGGAGGAGCTGCTCAACGCCCGCAGCGACCACAACGCCGAGTGGAACTTCCTGAAGGGAGCCGTCTGCTTCAAGCGGGGCTGGCTGGACGAGGCCAAGCGCTATTATGAGACGGCGGTGCAGATGGACCCCGGCAACCCGGAGTACCGGCAGGCGCTGGCCATGGCGGAGGGTCGCTCCGCCGGCTACCGCCCCGCCGGATACAGCCGTGTCACCACCGACGGCTGCGACGATCCCTGCACCCGCCTGTGCGGTACCATGCTGTGCTGCAATCTGCTGGGCGGCGGTGGCTATTTCTGTTGTATATAAACGGGGACCCCATCCCCTTTGAAGGAGGATAAAGCTGTGGTCAAGAGTATGACCGGCTATGGCCGGGCGAGAGAAACCAGAAACAAGCGGGATATCACCGTGGAGGTGCGTTCCGTCAACAACCGGTATCTGGACTGTACTGTGAAGCTGCCCAGAGCCTATGTATTCGCTGAGGATGCCATCAAGGGCCGTGTCCAGAAGGCGGTGTCACGGGGCAAGGTGGACGTGTTCGTCACCATCGACTCCTCCGCTGCGGACGTGTCCGTGGTGAAGGTGAACGAGCCGCTGGCCCGCAGCTACTATGAGGCGCTGCTGCAGCTGAAGGAGACCTTCGGCCTGTCGGGAGAGGTCACTCCGGTGGAGCTGTCCCGCTGCCCGGACGTCCTCTCCGTCACCAAGGCGGAGGAGGATCTGGAGATGCTGGCCGAGGACATCTGTCAGGTGATGGATGCGGCGCTGGCGGCCTATAACCGGATGCGGAGCGTGGAGGGCGTGAAGCTGGCGGAGGATATCGCCGGCCGGGCCGATACCATCGAGCGCACTGTGGCCCGTGTGGAGGCACAGTCTCCCCAGACGGTGTCGGCCTACCGGGAGCGGCTGGAGAGCAAGATGCGGGAGGTGCTGGCCTCCACCACCATCGACGAGGCCCGCATCCTGACGGAGACAGCCATCTTTGCCGACAAGATCGCCGTGGACGAGGAGACGGTGCGCCTGCACAGCCACCTGTCCCAGCTGCGGGATATGCTGCGGGGGGATGAACCCGTGGGCCGGAAGCTGGATTTCCTCATTCAGGAGATCAACCGGGAGTGCAACACCATCGGCTCCAAGTGCAGCGACCTGACCATTACGCAGGACGTGGTGAACATGAAGGCCGAGGTGGAGAAGATCCGGGAGCAGGTGCAGAACATCGAGTAAGGGAGCGTTCTATGGAGCTGGTAAACATCGGATTCGGCAACCTCATTGCCGCCGGGCGGCTCATCGCCGTGGTAAGCCCGGATTCGGCCCCCATCAAGCGACTCATTCAGGAGACAAGGGACGGCGGGATGCTCATCGACGCCACCTATGGCCGAAAAACGGCGTCGGTGCTCATCATGGACAGCGACCACGTGGTGCTGTCGGCGCTGTCGGCGGAGAAGCTGGCGCCCCGGCTGGGCGTCCGGCTGGAGGATCTGACAGAGGAGGAAGCTTAAGTGCAGAGAAAGGGCAAGACATTCATCGTATCGGGTCCCTCCGGCGTGGGCAAGAGTACCGTGCTGAAGGCGCTGTTTGATCAGCGGACGGACCTGTATTTTTCCATTTCCGCCACCACCCGTGACCCCCGTCCTGGGGAGGTGGACGGTGTCCACTACCACTTCATTCCGGCGGAGGAGTTCCACCGAATGGTGGAGGAGGACGAGTTTCTGGAGTATGCCGAGTACGTAGGCAACTTCTACGGTACTCCCAAGAAGTACGTGGACCGTGCCATGGATGACGGTCGGGACGTCATTCTGGACATCGAGATCCAAGGTGCCAACCAGATCTGCGCCAAGCGGCCGGAGACGGTGCGTATCTTCATCGCTCCCCCCTCATGGGTGGAGCTGGAGCGGCGGCTTACCGCCCGTGGCACCGACAGTCAGGAGGTCATTCAGAGCCGCCTGCTGCGGGCCAAGGTGGAGCTGCAAACCGCCAGCAGTTACGACTATCTGGTCATCAACGATACCGTGGAGCAGGCGGTGACGGAGCTGGCGGCCATTCTGTGCGCTGAGCACTGCCGCCCGGCGGAGCGTCTGGAGCAGCTCCTGCATAAATAAGTCAAATTACAGCCGAAAGGCAGATAAGGAAGGTCAATCATTATGATGCTGTATCCCGCAATGAATAAGCTGACGGAGTATATCCCCAACCGCTATATGATGGTGAACGTGGTGGCCCGCCGGGCTCGCCAGATCGCCGAGGAGGCCGAAGCCACCGGCCAGCATTTGGACGAGAAGCCGGTGACGCTGGCCATCCATGAGGTGGCTGAGGGCAAGTTCGACGCCCACACCATCGACACGGAGATCGAGGAAGACTGAGGGAGGGACCGTCAATGACGCAGATCGCCAAGGTCGCTGTGGCGGCGGCTACCTACGCCATTGACAAGCCCTACGACTATCTGGTGCCGTCGGGTATGGAGCTCTCCGTGGGCTGCCGGGTCACGGTACCCTTCGGGCGGGGCAACCGCACCGCCGAGGGCATGGTGCTTCAGCTGCGGCAGGAGGTGCCTGCCAAGCCCCTGAAGGCCATCCGCAGCCTGCTGGATCAGGAGTCGGTGCTGTCGGAGAAGGAGATACGGCTGGCCCTCTGGATGCGCCAGCGGTACTTCTGCACCTTCTACGATGCCCTGCACACCATCCTCCCGGCGGCGGTGTGGTATCGCTACCGGGAGATCTGGAGCCTCTGCCCCACGGCAGGGGAGGAGGGCCTTACGGAACGGGAGCAGGCGGTGTGCCGGATGCTCTCCGACGGCCCGCAGGAGCGGGAGACCCTCTGCACCGCACTGGGGGAGGATATCCCGTCGGTGCTGTATCAGATGAAAAAGAAGGGACTGGTTTCCGTGGAGACGGAGACCAGCCGCAAGGTAAAGGACCACATGGTGGAGCTGGCGTCCTTAGCCGCCCCGGCGCAGGAGGTGCTGGAGCGTCTGGAGCGCCGCCGCCGGTCCGCCCCCCGGCAGTATGAAGCTGCGGCGTTTCTGGCCAAGTGCGGCGAGACCACGGTTCACGACCTGTGCTATTTCACCGGCGCTACCCGCCAGACCCTCCGCAGTCTGGAGAAGCAGGGCCTCATCGCCCTCCGCAGCCGGGAGGAGTACCGCATCTCCCCACGGGAGTACGGTGTCCCGGCGGAGGAGATCACCCTGAACCAACAGCAGCAGTCGGCCTATGACACCATCCTCCGCCAGACGGAGACGGGCCGGGCCGGGGTGACGCTTCTGCAGGGCGTCACCGGCAGCGGCAAGACGCTGGTGTATATCCGTCTGGCACAGACCCTGCTGGAGCAGGGAAAGTCCGTGATGATCCTGGTGCCGGAGATCGCCCTGACTCCCCAGATGATGGCTCGGTTCACCGCCTACTTCGGCCGAAAGGTGGCGCTGCTGCACAGCGGTCTGCGGCTGACGGAACGGTGGGACCAATATAAGCGCATCCGCCGGGGCGAGGCCACAGTGGTGCTGGGGACCCGCTCGGCGGTATTTGCCCCGCTGGAGCGGCTGGGCCTCATCATACTGGACGAGGAGCAGGAGAGCTCCTACGAATCGGAAAAAGCCCCGTGCTACCACGCACGGGATATTGCCAAATACCGCTGCGTACAGGAGGGAGCCCGTCTGGTGCTGGGCTCCGCCACCCCCACGGTGGAGACGGCCTATTACGCCCGCATGGGGGATTACGGCCTCTGCCGCCTGACGGAGCGCTTCAATCAGCGCCGCCTGCCGCAGGTCATTCTGGCGGATATGCGCCGGGAACTGCGGGACGGCAATTTCAGCTGCATCAGCCGCCCTCTTCGGCAGGAGCTGGAGCGGAATCTGGCGGCGGGGGAGCAGAGCATCCTGTTTCTGAACCGCCGGGGCAGCAGCCGTCAGCTGCTGTGTCCCCAGTGCGGCTATGTTCCCCAGTGTCCCCGGTGCAGCGTCTACCTCACCTACCACTCCGCCAACGGGCGGATGATGTGCCACTACTGCGGCCACTCCCAGCCTGCACCGGATACCTGTCCCGACTGCGGCGGCGCTATGAAGCACATCGGCTTCGGTACACAGAAGGTGGAGGAGGAGCTGACCCGGCTCTTTCCCGGTACGGAGCTTCTGCGGATGGATGCCGATACCGTGGGAGAGGGACACGAGAAGCTCCTGCGGGAGTTCCAGCGCCGCCGCATCCCCATTCTGCTGGGGACTCAGATGGTGGCCAAGGGACTGGATTTCGCCGGGGTGACGCTGGTGGGCGTGCTGGCGGCGGATCTGTCGCTGTATGTGGATCACTACCGGGCGGCGGAGCGCACCTTCAGCCTGCTGACACAGGTGGTGGGCCGGGCCGGCCGGGGGGAGAAGGAGGGCCGAGCGGTGATCCAGACCTACACCCCCCGCAACGACGTGATCCTGGCGGCGGCGGAGCAGGACTATGACCGCTTCTACGACGATGAGATCCGTCTGCGGCGTCTGCGGCGTGACCCGCCCTTTGCCGACCACTTTACCCTTACCGTTACCGGCCCGGAGGAGGAGCCGGTGCGCCGGGCCTGTGTCCAGCTGTGCGCCGCCCTGCGGCAGGCGCTGTCGCAGGAGTCGTACCGGGCTATGGAGCCGGAGGTGCTGGGGCCTGCCCCGGCCCCGGTGGTGAAGCTGAACAACCGCTACCGCTACCGGATCACGGTGGTGGGCCAAAACGAAAAACCGCTCCGTCAGCTGCTGGCGGCCTATATGAAGGCTTTCGCCCGCCGCCCGGAGCATCGCAATATGGCGGTCCACACGGACTGCAATCTGATGGATTAGAGGTACGAAGGATATGGCTTTGAGAAAGATCGTATTGCAGGGCGACGAGTGCCTGACCAAGGTGTGCCGCCCGGTGACGGAGTTCAATCAGCGCCTGCACACGCTGATCGATGACATGAAGGAGACGCTGCTGGATTCCGGCGGCGTGGGTCTGGCCGCCCCGCAGGTGGGCGTGCTGCGCCGTGTGTGCGTGGTGATGAACGAGGACGAGGACATCATCGAGCTGGTGAACCCGGAGATCATCGCCGCCGAGGGGGAGCAGACGGGTCTGGAGGGCTGCCTCAGCATCCCCGGCAAGTTCGGCATCGTCACCCGCCCCTATACGGTGCGTGTCCGGGCGCAGGACCGGGACGGCAATTTTTTCGAGGTGGAGGACGAGGAGCTGACCGCCCGCTGCTTCTGCCATGAGATCGAGCATCTGGACGGCCATCTGTTCGTGGAGCACACGGACCATCTGATGACCGAGGAGGAGCTGGAGGAGTATATGAACCGGCAGGAGGAAGACGAGGAATGAGGATCCTGTTTATGGGAACGCCGGACTTCGCCGTGGCCTCTCTGCGCCGGCTGGTGGAGGACGGCCACGAGATATGCGGCGTGTTTACCCAGCCGGATAAGCCCAAGAACCGGGGCCATAAGCTGGCCTTCTCCCCGGTGAAGGAGTATGCTCTTTCACAGGGCCTGACGGTGTACCAGCCCGTCAAGCTGCGGGACGGTACGGCGCTGGAGTTGATCCGCTCTCTGGCCCCGGAGCTGACGGTGGTGGCGGCCTATGGCCGCATCCTGCCGGAGGATATTCTGGCGGCGCCCAAGCTTGGCTCCATCAACGTCCATTCCTCGCTGCTGCCCAAATACCGTGGCGCAGCCCCCATCAACTGGGCCGTCCTGAACGGCGACGCCGTCACCGGCGTCACCATCATGTATATGGCCAAGGAGCTGGACGCCGGGGATATCATTTCCGCCGCCGAGACGCCCATCGATCCCGACGAGGACGCTCTGACCTTGACGAACCGTCTGGCGGAGTTGGGAGCCGAGACCCTGTCCCGGACGGTGCAGGCGCTGAACGACGGCACCGCCGGCCGCACCCGACAGGACGAGAGCGCCGTGACCTTCGCTCCCATGCTGAGCCGGGAGCTGTCCCCCATGGACTTCACCCGCCCCGCCCGCAGTCTCCACGATCAGGTCCGTGGCCTCCAGCCTTGGCCCTGCGCCGTGACGGAGCTGTCCGGCGCCACGGTGAAGGTGTACCGTACCGCTGTGGGCGGCGCCGTCAAGGCCGCCCCCGGAACGATCGTCCGGGCCGATAAGACCGGCATCGAGATCGCCTGCGGCGACGGTCTGACCCTCCGGATTCTGGAGCTTCAGCCACAGAACGGCAAGCGCATGGCGGTGGCCAGCTATCTGGCAGGCCACCCGGTGCAGGTGACGGTATGAGCGACGTGAGAAAGCCGGACGCCAGAGAGACCGCTCTGGAGGTCCTGATGCAGGTGGACAGCGCCAACGCATGGTCCGACGGCGGCCTGAAGCGCACCATCGCCAAAAATAAGCTGGACAGCCGGGATGCGGCGCTGGCCACCCGCTTGTGCTACGGGGTGATCCAGAACCGGATGCTGCTGGACTACTATATCGGCTGCTGGTGCAGCCAGCGCCCGGAGCGGCTGGAGTCCGTCATCCGCAACATCCTGCGTCTGGGGGGCTACCAGATCCTGTTTTTGGATAAGGTGCCGCCCCGTGCCGCCGTCAACGAGGCCGTGGAGATGACCAAGCGCCACCGCCGGGAAAAGGCGGCGGGTATGGTCAACGCCATCCTGCGGAAATTTGCCGCCAATCGGGAGGATATGCCGCCCCTGCCCAAGGGCAGCCCGGCGCAGACTCTCTCCCTGCGATACAGCCACCCCCGGTGGCTGGTGGAGCGTCTGCTTTCCCTCATCGGCGAGGAGGAGACGGAGGCGTATCTCCGTATGAACAATCAGGTAGTACCCACTACCATCCAGACAAACCCCCTGAAGGGTACCCCGGAGGAGCTGGAGAAGCTGCTGCGCCAGACCGGCGCACAGGTGGAGCCCCACCCGTGGCTGGCGGGATGCTTTTCCGTCAGCGGCACCGGCGATCTGGAGCAGCTGCCCGCCTTCCGGGAGGGCCGCTTCACCGTGCAGGACGCAGCCGCCCGTCTGGTGGCCACCGTGGCCGCCCCGGCTCAAGAGGATCGGGTGCTGGACGTGTGCGCCGCTCCCGGCGGCAAGTCCTTTGCCATGGCCATGGACCGCCGGGATCGGGGCCAGATCCTCTCCTGCGATGTCCACCCCCACAAGCTGAAGCTCATCGACAGCGGCGCCCAGCGTCTGGGCATCACCAGCATCCGCACGGCGCTGGCCGATGCACGGGAGGAGCACGCCGCATGGCTGGAGCAGGCGGATGTGGTAGTGGCGGACGTCCCCTGTTCGGGCCTCGGCATCATCCGCAAAAAGCCGGATATCCGGTATAAAAACCCCCGTGATCTGGCCCAGCTTCCGGCCATTCAGGGGGATATTCTGGAAAATGCCTGCCGCTATGTGTGTCCCGGCGGCGTGCTGGTGTACTCCACCTGCACGGTGCTGCCGGAGGAAAATCAGGAGATCATCCACGTGTTCCTCTCCCGCCACCCGGAGTTCCGACGGGAGACCTTCACCTTGCCGGGGCCCGTGGGCCTGTGTGACGGGGAGGCGACCCTGTGGCCCCAGCGGCTGGGGACCGACGGCTTTTACATCTGCCGAATGCGGAGGAAAGCATGACTGACATCAAATCCATGACGATGGAGGAGCTGACCCATACCCTGCGGGAGATGGGACAGCCCGCCTTCCGGGGCGGTCAGGTCTTTACCTGGCTGCACCGGGGCGTCACCTCCTTTGAAGAGATGAGCGATCTGCCCCGTGCGCTGCGGGAGCAGCTGGCGCAGACGTTCCATATCACCGCCCCCACCGTGGCCCGCAAGCAGGAGTCCCGTCTGGACGGCACCGTCAAGTACCTGTGGGAGCTGGCGGACGGCAACTGCATCGAGACGGTGCTCATGCAGTATCACCACGGCAACACCGTGTGCATCTCCTCTCAGGTGGGCTGCCGCATGGGCTGCGCCTTCTGCGCCAGCACCATCGCCGGAAAGGTCCGTGACCTGACCCCCTCGGAGATGCTGGATCAGGTGCTGTTCACCCAGCTGGATTCCGGCCGGGAGATCTCCAATATCGTGCTGATGGGCATTGGAGAGCCTCTGGACAACATGGATACCGTGCTGCGGTTTCTGACGCTGGTGAACCACCCCAAGGGGCTGAACATCGGAATGCGGCACATCAGCCTGTCCACCTGCGGCGTGATACCGGGCATCCGGCGTCTGGCGGAGCTTCAGCTCCAGCTGACGCTCTCGGTGTCCCTCCACGCCCCGGACAGCGAGACCCGCTCCCGCATCATGCCCGTGAACCGGGCCTATGACGTGGAGGAGCTGTTCGCCGCCTGCCACGATTACTTCCAAAAGACGGGCCGCCGCATCTCCTTTGAGTACGCCATGATCGACGGCGTCAACGACCATGACTGGCAGGCGGACCTCATCGCCCGGCGCATCGCCGGGATGCCGGGCCACGTGAACCTCATCCCCCTGAACGATGTGGTGGAGAGCCCCTTCAAGCCCAGCCGCCGCACAGCGGCATTTCAAAAGAGATTACAGTCCCATGGCGTCACCGCCACCGTGCGGCGGAGCCTTGGCGGCGATATCGACGCCTCCTGCGGTCAGCTGCGCCGCAAGGCCATGGAGGAAGGGAGGAACCTGCAATGAGAGTATGGAGCGTAACGGACCGTGGTCTGGTACGCAGTGAGAATCAGGACGCCTGCGCCGTGCTGACGCCGGACGGCTACACCGTGGCGGTGGTCTGCGACGGCATGGGCGGTACGCAGGGGGGTCGGATGGCCAGCGCCATAGCGGTGGAGACCTTCACCCGTGAGCTGAGCCGGAGCCTGCGCCCCGGCATGAGCGCCGGACAGCTGGAGCAGGCGGCGGGCTACGCCGTGGCTCTCTCCAACGATGCCGTCCGGGAGTACGGGCTGGCCCATCCGGGCTTTGAGCGTATGGGGACGACTCTGGTCTCCGCCGTGGTCCGGGACGATCTGGCGCTGGTGAGCAACGTGGGCGACAGCCGGGCCTACCACATCACCCGTGAGGGCATCCGGCAGGTGAGCCGGGACCACTCCGTGGTGGAGGATATGGTGGAAAAGGGCGACCTGACCCGTGACGAGGCCCGGCACCATCCCCGCCGCAACCTCATCACACGGGCGCTGGGGACGGAGCCCGGTGTGGCGGCGGACGCCTTCCCGCTGAAATGGCAGCAGGGGGATTTCCTGCTGCTGTGCTCCGACGGACTGATAAACACCGTGTCCGATCAGGAGCTTCTCTTCGAGGTGATTCACAGCGAGCCGCTGGACACGTGTCTGGATCGGCTGCTGGCCCTCTCCCGTCAGCGGGGAGCGCCGGATAACGTCACTGCTGTGCTGCTTATGAATATCTGAAGGAGATGACATCTATGGATCAATATATCGGAAAAATGCTGGATAACCGCTATGAGATATTGGAACTCATCGGCAGCGGCGGCATGGCCAATGTCTACAAGGCCAAGTGCCACCGCCTGAACCGAATGGTGGCGGTGAAGATCCTGAAAAACGATCTGGCGGAGAACGCCGACTTCCGCCGCCGCTTCCGGGACGAGTCTCTGGCGGTGGCCCAGCTGTCCCACGCCAACATCGTGTCGGTGTACGACGTGTCCCGCAGCGGCGACACGGAGTATATCGTCATGGAGCTGGTGGACGGCATCACCCTGAAGCAGTACATGGAGCGCCGTGGCAAGATGGACTGGCGGGAGGCACTGCACTTCATCACCCAGATCATGCGGGCGCTGAGCCATGCCCACAGCCGGGGCATCATCCACCGGGACATCAAGCCCCAGAACATCATGGTCCTGCGGGACGGCAGCGTCAAGGTGACGGACTTCGGCATCGCCTGTTTGACCAGCGCCAGCCAGACCCTGACGCAGGAGGCGCTGGGCTCCGTCCACTATATCTCCCCGGAGCAGGCCAGAGGTGACCGCACCGACGCCCGCAGCGATATCTACTCCGCCGGTGTGGTGCTCTATGAGATGCTTACCGGCCGTCTGCCCTTCGAGGGGGAGTCCGCTGTGTCCGTGGCCATCCAGCACCTGAGCTCCGTCCCACTGGCTCCCCGTGAGATCGATCCCGATATCCCGGAGGCGCTGGAGCTGATCTGCATGAAGGCCATGTGCGCCAATCTGGAGAAGCGCTACCCCTCGGCGGATGCCATGCTGGAGGATCTGGAGAAGTTCCGCAAGAATAACTCCGTGGACCTTGGCTATATCCGTGCCGATCTGGAGGAGCCGGAGGATCACGAGCCTACGCAGGCCATCCCCACCGCCGCTATTCAGGCCGCCCGCAAGGAGCGCACCCCGGCGGAGGAGAAAAAGCGGGATAAAAAGCTCATCGCCATCGTGGTGGGCGGCTTTGCCGCAGCTCTGCTGGTGGTGTTCCTGCTGTTCAAGTTCGTGTTTGGCGGCATCAACAATAACCCCGCCGCCCAGTCCTATAAGGTTCCCGATGTTCTGGGCAAGACCGTGGAGGAGGCCCAGCAGATGGAGGGCGTCAAGGGCGTGTTCCAGATCGAGGTGGCCGGCAGCAAGGCCGACAGCAACTATCAGCCCGGCCAGATCATCGAGCAGGACCCCAAGTCCGGCCATGTCCGCAAGAATAACCTGAAGATCACCGTCTGGATCTGCGCCAAGGAGGAGACCAACCTCATGGTGAACGTTCTGGGCGAGGATGTGCAGGACGCCAAGGTGGAGTTGACGAACCTGAATCTGAACCTGAACGTCCAGATCCGGGAGGTGTACTCCGACGAGTATGCCGCCGGTAAGGTCATCAGCAGTACCCCCGCCGCCGGTGAGAGCATCAAGAAGGGCGACAGCATCCTGCTGACCGTCAGCAAGGGGCCGGAGACCAAGCCCGTCACCGTGCAGAATTACGCCGGTCTCAGCGTGGACGATGCCGCCCTGCAGGCCGAGAACGCCGGTCTCACCGTGGGCGCTCACCAGTATGAGTACGACGCCACCGTGCCGGAGGGCAGCGTCATCCGCCAGAGCCTCGCTCCCAAAACGGAGGTAGCCCCCGGCACCGAGATCGTCTTTACCGTCAGCAAGGGCCCCGAGCCGTCTCAGACCACGGAGCAGACGGTGACGTTCGATATCCCCGGCGAGTACCTGAATCCGGAGCTGGGCATCCTGAACGTGGAGATCCGTCAGGATACCACCGTCGTCTACTCCACCACGGTGGATACCACGGACCCTGCCGCCGCCCGTTCCGTCAGCCATACCTTCACCGGTGACAAGGGAACCAGCATCACGGTGTACCTGTATATCAACGGCACCGAGGTGGCCTCTCAGGTGGTCAGCTTTTGAGCCGGGGCCGCATTGAAAAGGCCCTCAGCGGCTTCTACTACGTCCGCACGCCGGAGGGGCTGCTGCAATGCCGGGCCAGAGGAAAATTCCGCCGGGAGGGCATCAGTCCGCTGGTGGGGGACTGGGTACAGGTCCGTGATCTGGGAGGCGGCGAGGGCTTCGTGGAGGCCATCGAGCCCCGGCAGAATCGGTTTGCCCGCCCCGCCGCCGCCAACATCGACCAGCTGGTCATCATCGGCTCACAGGCCATCCCCACCACGGATCCCTACCTCATCGATCGCATAGCCTCCATCGCCGTCCTGAAGGGCTGCCGGGTGCTGCTGTGCCTGAATAAATGCGATTTGGACCCGGCGCAGGAGCTATACGACAGCTATGCCGCCTCCGCCATTCCGGTGCTGCGGGTCAGTGCCGCCACCGGAGAGGGCCTGCCGGAGCTGCGCCGTGCCATGAAGGGAAAGCTGAACGCCCTCACCGGCAACTCCGGCGTGGGCAAGTCCAGCATCCTGAACGCCATGGAGCCGGTGTTCGGCCTGCCGGTGGGGGAGGTCAGCAAGGCCCTGGGCCGTGGCCGCCACACCACCCGCCATGTGGAGATGTTCCCGCTGGACGAGGATACCTACGTCATCGACACGCCGGGCTTCTCCTCCTTCGACACGGAGGAGTTGGATCTGGAGCTGAAGGCCCGCCTGCCGGAGACCTTCCCGGAGTTTGCCCCCTATCTGGGCCAGTGCCGGTTCGTGGGGTGCAGCCATGTGAAGGAAAAGGGCTGCGCCGTGCTGCAGGCGGTGAAGGACGGGAGGATCCCCGCCAGCCGCCACCGCAGCTATGTGCGGCTGTATGACGAGCTGAAGGACCTGCGGGACTGGCAGCACAAATAGAGAACGCTCAGAGAGGGCGGAAGCATCGCTTCCGCCCTCTCTTTGTGCGCCGCCGCTGTCACGCCCGCCCCTCCCGGCATATACTGCCATAGAAGCGAAACGGAGAGGGAGGGACGTCACATGAGACACGGAGACGGCTGCGGGAGATTTCTGGGCATCTGCGCACTGGGGCTGGGACTGGGCATCCTCATTGCCGCCATCTTTCCGGTGGGCGTGCTGATGTTTCTGGTGTCGTTCCTGCTGATCGCCTGTGGGATCGTCTGCTTGAAGGATAGGAGGTAGCTGCTGTGAAGATCGTGGTTTGGAAGTCGCCCCGTCTGCTGCGTGGGGTTCTGCGGATGCTCTTCGGCATCCGGGAATAAACGGCGGAAACGGCTCATAGAGTAGTCCTGTGCAGTAAGAAATTACGGGAGGACGAAAACATGGAGCTGGAACTGCAATATACGGAGCTGTCCTGCTGCGAGGCAGGGGAGAGCGTTACCCTGACGCAGGAGGAGGCGCTGGAGGCGGCGATCCCGGAGTACTGCCCGGAGGTCACCCGTATCGTGGACGCCGTAGGACAGCTGTGCCTGCGGGAATATACGAGCCGGCAGATCAGCGGCTCGGTGCTGGTCACGGTGCTCTATACCTCGGAGGAGAGCCCCGGCCTGCGGAGCCTGACGCTGCCGGTGCCGTTTCTGACCCAAGCGGACGACAAGTGCCTCACCGGCTGCGACACCGTCTGCATGGCGGGCCGCCTGCTGCTGACGGAGGCCAGAGCCGTCACCGGCCGAAAGCTGTACCTGCGGGTCATGCCGGAGCTGACTCTCACCGGCTACACCTGCCGCCGCCACCGCATCTGCACCGGCGTAGGGGAGGAGCCTACCCTGCGCCTGCACCGTCAGGAGCAGTCCCTTACCCTGCTGACCTCGGTGACGCAGCGGCAGAGCAGCGTGACTCAGGAGCTCCAGCCCCAGGACTGGGGCGAGCCGCCGGAGGAACTGCTGGCCCAGCGCATCTGCCCCCGCATCACCGGCAGCCAGCCGGTGGGGAGCCGCCTGCTGGCAAAGGGCGAGGCCCGCATCTGCCTGCTGTACCGCACGCAGGACGGCTCCCTCCACACATGGGAGGACACCCTGCCCTTTTCCTGCCTTCTGGACGGCCTCACCGTCCCGGAGGAGGCGCAGGTCACGGTCACCGGCTCCTGCGGCACGGCCCGGCTCATCCGCAGCGACGGCGCAGCCGCCATCGGGGTGGAGCTGACCCTGAGCCTACTGGTGCGGACCTATGAGACGGTCACCGTCGCCCCGGTGACGGACCTGTACAGCACCCGCTGGGACACTGCTCTCCAGCGCCAGAGCCTGACCTTGACGGAGACCTGGTCCCCGGAGACGGTACAGCCGGAGGTGCATCAGGAGCTGGAGAGCCGCCCCTTCCTATATGTGACGGCGGCGGACTGCGGCGCCGTCACCACAGGGCAGGAGGGGGATCATACCACCCTCCGCACCCCCCTGCGGCTGCGGCTGCTGTATCTGGATGAATCCGGCGCACCGGTCACGGCGGAGCGCACCGACGAGGCCGCCGCCCCCGTGCCTGGGGATGTGACCACCGCCCGTGCCGCCTGCCTGTCTCCCAGCCTGCGCCCCTCCGGCACGGGACTGGAGCTGACGGTCCCGGTGGAACTGACGGTGGAGCGCAGCCGCCGATGCACATGGGACGCCATTACCGCCGCAGAGCTGACGGAGCCGGAGCCGGGACGGCGTCCCTCTCTGGTGCTGTGCCGGCCGAAGAAAGGGGAGAGCCTGTGGGAGCTGGCCAAGCGCTACCGCACGGATGAGCAGGCCATCTGCGCCGCCAACGGATTGGAGCAGGAGACTCCGCTGCCGTCGGGGCTGCTGCTGATCCCCCGTGTAAGATAGCAGAAAAAGAGCGTAGGCGATGCCTGCGCTCTTTTTTCGTAGAAAGCCTTATCCCTGTGCGTACCGGGCCAGAAACTGCCGGGTGCGCTCCTCCTTGGGGTGATCCATCACCATGCGTGGCTCCCCCTGCTCCACGATGGCGCCGCCGTCCATGAAGATGACCTGATCCGCCACATCACGGGCAAAGGCCATCTCGTGGGTGACGATGACCATGGTGGTGCGCTGCCGGGCCAGCTGCCGGATGACCTTCAGCACCTCCCCGGTAAGCTCCGGGTCCAGCGCCGAGGTGGGCTCATCGAAGCACAGAATGTCCGGCTTCATGGCCAGCGCACGGGCAATGGCCACCCGCTGCTTCTGTCCGCCGGAGAGCTGGTGGGGATAGTGTCCCATCCGATCTCCCAGACCCATCTGTTCCAGCAGGGCTTCGCCCTCCCGGCGGATGGCCTCCGGGGCCTCCCCGGTTCTCTCGGACTTGGCCAGCAGCCGCCGGGCCAGCGTCACATTCTCCAGCGCCGTATATTGGGGAAACAGATTAAAATCCTGAAACACCAGCCCGAAGTGCAGCCGGTTCCGCCGCCGCTCCTGAGGGGACAAGCTCCCGTCCAGCAGATTCCGTCCCCGGACGGCGATGCGGCCGCTGTCCGGTGTTTCCAAAAAGTTCAGGCACCGCAGCAGCGTGGTCTTTCCGCTGCCGGAGGAGCCGATGATGGACAGAGCCTGTCCCTCCTCCAGCGAAAAGCTGATGTCCCGCAGGACCTTGGTACCGCCGAAGCTTTTCTCCAGCTGCGCCACCTCCAGGATCGCCATAGTACCCCCTCCTTACCGAAAATAGCTGAGCCTGCGCTCGATGTACCGGAACAGCAGTGTCAGCAGCCCCACAAAGGCCAGATAGAATACCCCCGTGTAAAACAGGGGCCATGTGATGCCCTGCGCCTTGATGTAGCTCTCGCCCACCTTGGTCAGCTCCATGATGGAGATGATGCGGGCCAGCGAGGTGTCCTTCACCAGCGTGATGATCTCATTGGACATAGGCGGCACAATGCGCTTCACCATCTGCAGCAGGGTGATCTTAAAGAAGATCTGCCTGCGGGTGAGGCCCAGTACCTCTCCCGCCTCCCGCTGCCCGGCAGGCACGCCCTCAATGCCGCCCCGGTAGATGACGGAGAAGTAGCAGGCGTAGTTCAGCACGAAGGCCACGGTACACGCCAGCATCCGCTGGCTGCCCCAGATGTTGTGGCCCAGCCAGATGCCGGGGCCGTAGAAAATCAGGATCAGCTGCAGCATCAGGGGTGTTCCCCGGACGATCCACACCAGAACGTTAAAAAACCAGCTGACCGGACGGCACTTGCTCATGGAGCCGAAGGTCACCGCCAGCCCCAGCGGCAGAGAGAATACCAGCGTCAGGGCGAACAGCTTCACCACCTCGCGCAGCCCCTCCAGCAGGGACAGTGTCACAGACCAGAACATGGGAAGAACTCCTTACACTCAGATTTCACAGGCCGCCCTTTTCACGGGCCGCCATAAAAAATGCCGCTGCGGCGGACAGCCCCCGCAGCGGCATTCTGGCCGTTATTTACTGACCACGCACCACCACGACCTGTGCGTTCTTGCAGTAGGCGTTGGTGCAGGCCATGGCGCTCATAACGCCGTCGGTGAGGGTCATGCCGTTCCACACCACGTCGATGGCCTTGCTGTCCAGCTCATTGATCTTCTGGCCCCAGTCAATGACCACGAACTGAATTTCCACACCCAGACGCTCCGCCACCAGCTTGGCAAGGTCTGCGTCAAAGCCGATCCACTGGCCATTTTCATCCTTATAGTCCATGGGGGCAAACTCCGTGATGCCCACCACCAGCGTACCCTTCTGCTGGATATAGCTGACGTCACTGTCCTCTCCGGTGGTGAAGGTGTTCTCCTGTTGTGGGACCAGCAGCTCCTCGGTGATGCCGTACTGCTGGGCCAGCTTCTGCATGGTTCCGCTCTGATAGGCATCGCCCAGCACGCAGTTGATGTACTGCGCCAGATCGGAGCCCTTGCGGCAGCCGATGCCGTACTCCTCCTCGGTGAGCCTGTCGGTGTAGGTGAGATCGGGGTAGCTGGTACCCTCACCGATCATGGCCCCGGCCATCAGCAGATCGATGATGGCGGCGTCGGAGGTGCCGGAGGCCACCTCCATCAGGGCGGCGGCCTGATCCTCCAGCGTGGTGACCTTCCAGCCCTTCTCCAGAGCGATCTCTTCACCGGCGGAGCCGCCCTCCACGGCGTAGGTCAGGACCTTTTCGTCGGAATCCTTGCTTCCGCCGTTGTCCTTTTGGCCGCAGGCGGCCAGCAGGGAGGCGCTGATGGTCAGTGCCAGCGCCAGACACAGAAGCTGCTTGAACTTTTTCATGGGAATATCCTCCTTGATATGGTACACGGATGTGTTGTAACAGATGTATTGTGTTCGTTTTGTGTTAGATGGTGATGCACTGCGTTTGGTCACGTTGGCCTGCATGGTCCGGATCGAGCCGCAATAGGCTGCAATGCACTGTGCCGGGCAGCACAAGCCCTACGCTGAGTGGCATAAGCCCTGCCGCTATTATCGCTTACTTTTCCGGAACTTGCAAGCCCCGCCGCAGATTCCCGCCACCGTTTTCTGCGGCTTTCCGCTTGTCCTTACCACAACCCTACCGGCCCTTCTGCCGATGGCCTATGCCGCCGATTTTCGTGGGTGGTTTTCGGCAACCCTCATCGCAGCGCCGTTTCTGTTGCTGGCTTCCGTTGTTGTTTCCGTCGGCAGATCCCAGCCGCCTTCGCCGTCGCCCGATTGGGATTTTCGCAGGTTTCCTCTCTGCGGGCCTTTATCAGGAACCGCCGCCGAGATTTTTACCGGTTCCCTTGGGGCAACGAGGGTGCTATGGAAGCTGCCCCGCCGGAGGCTGCCCCACTTTTGGGACGCCTGTGCTTTCTATCTGTTATCGATGGTGTCGCTCCATACCAAAACCTCATTTCTGACGAAACCGCATGGATCAAAGCTGTCTCTCTCGTCTTTCTGCGGCCTATCGCATGGTGCCGGGCAGCCGCTCCCGTAGTGTGCGGTTCCGATTGACCATATGCTCCCGGTCGCTTATTCACAGCGACTGGTTGTCCCAGCGACTGGTTGCCCCGCTGACGATGGATATATTTTAACACTTTAGCGAAGTAGTGTAAAGATGCACATACGTAAAAATAGATGGATAGATGCAGATGGATTTTATGCAGAATATACATATCCTGCCCATGCGTCCTAAGAAGAGATGTCTGTTCCCAAAGGGAGATGGCACCCCGGAAGCAACCGGGGCGTCCAGAGGAGAAAAGCGGACGGAAAGCGGCTCCCTTGCAGGTCCATACGATGTCCACAGACTGTCAGGAAAATGGGGGAGGTGTCCAATTTTTGCGTATTTTCTCTAAAAGTTCAGAGATTGTTCATTGATAATCCGGGATCGGAATTGTATAATCGGAATTGGATAATAGAAAAAATTCTGGAGAAGCGAGGAGGTCACAATGGCTTTTGTGGAATTTGAAAAGGTCAGCAAGATCTACCACACCGGAGCGGTGGAGATCCCGGCGCTGCGGGACGCCACCTTTCAGGTGGAAAAGGGGGAGATCTGCGTCATCGTAGGGGCCTCCGGTGCCGGAAAGACCACGCTGCTGAATATTTTGGGGGGTATGGATACCCTCACTGGCGGCACGGTGAAGCTGGATGGCCGGGATATCTCCCGCTACGACCGGCGGCAGCTGACGGAGTACCGACGCCGCGACGTGGGCTTTGTGTTCCAGTTTTATAACCTCATTCAGAACCTCACGGCGCTGGAGAACGTGGAGATCGCCGCCCAGCTCTGCCCCCATCCGCTGGATGCGGCAGAGGTGCTGCGGGAGGTGGGACTGGGGGAACGGATGAAGAACTTCCCGGCCCAGCTCTCCGGCGGCGAGCAGCAGCGGGTGGCCATTGCACGGGCACTGGCCAAGAACCCCAAGCTGCTGCTGTGCGACGAGCCAACCGGTGCGCTGGACTATGTTACCGGCAAGAACATTCTGAAGCTGCTGCAGGATACCTGCCGCCGGACGGGAATGACGGTGGTCATCATCACCCACAACTCCGCTCTGACGGCTATGGCGGATCGGGTCATCTCCATCAAGAGCGGCACCATCCAGTCTATGCGGAAGAATGAACACGTCACCCCTGTGGAAGAGATCGAGTGGTGAGGATATGCTGCTGAAAACTGCTTTTCGGGAGATCAAAACCAGCTTGGGCCGGTATCTGGCCATTCTGGCCATTATTGCGCTGGGTGTGGGCTTTTTTGCCGGACTGCGGGTGACCCGCACCGCTATGATCTCCACCGCCGATCACTATTTGAAGGATCTGGCCATGTTCGATGACCGGATCCTCTCCACTCTGGGCTGGACGGAGGAGGATGTGGATGCCTTCCGGAAGCTGGATGGCGTATCCGCCGCCGAGGGCGCCCGTTCCGCCGACGTGCTGTGCGTGGGGGAGGACGGCTCCGACATGGTGCTGAAGGCCCACTCCCTGACGCAGCAGGTGAACCGCCTGAGCTTACAGGCGGGACGGCTGCCGGAGAAGGCTGACGAGTGCGTGGTGGACGCATGGCGCTACGATGAGAGCGCACTGGGCAGCGTCATCCGGCTGTCGGACAACAACTCCGCCGATACGCTGGATACCTTCGCCAGCCGGGAATATACGGTGGTGGGCGTGGCGGCCAGTCCTATGTACATCAACTATGAGCGGGGCGGCACGGCGCTGGGAAACGGCACCGTGGCGGCGTTTGTCTATCTGCTGCCGGAGGGCTTTGCGATGGACTACTACACGGAGATCGACGTGACCCTCACCGGGGCAGATGGCCGCATCTATACGGCGGCCTATGACGATGCCGTGGAGGCCATGGAGCAGCCTTTGAAGGACTTGGCAACCCAGCGGGCGCAGCTGCGGTATGACACTCTCCGCAGTGAGGCACAGGAAAAGCTGGCGGACGCCCAGCAGCAGCTGGACGATGCCCGGAAGCAACTGGAAACGGGCTGGGCGGAATACTACGACGGCCTTGCCCAGTATCAGGACGGACAGGCATCCTATGTGGAGGGCGCCGGTCAGTACCGGGATGGACTGGCAGAATATGACAGTGGCCGGGCGGCCTATGAGACGGCCCGGAAGGACTATGAAAACGGCGTGAGCCAATACGATCAGGGGCAGACCGCCTATGAGGAGGGCCAGCGGCAGTATCAGGCGGCACAGCAGCAGTATCAGGCGGCGCTGGCGCAGTATCAGCTGCTGGAGCAGCAGGCGGCGGCCCTGCCGGAGGATAGCCCGGAGCTGCCGGTCCTGCAGGCCAAGCTGGCGGCCATGAAGGAGCAGCTGGACGCCACAGCGGCGCAGCTTTCCCAGAATCAGGCTCAGCTGGAGGCAACGGCGGCGCAGTTGGCCCAGAGCAAGGCCCAGCTGGATGCGGCGGGTGCGGCGCTGGATACCACGGAGCAGCAGCTGGCACAGGCACAGGAAGAACTGGAGGAGTCGGCCCGGCAGCTGGCGACGGCCAAGGCCCAGCTGGAGGAGACAGGTCCCAAGCTGGAGAGCGCCCGGCAGGAGCTGGAGGACGGCGAAAGGGAATTGTCCGACCATGAGGGGGAACTGGACGATGCCCGGCAGAAGCTGGAGGATCTGAAAGAGCCGGACACCTATGTGCTGGGCCGGGACACCAACGTGGGCTATGTATGCTTCGAGAGCGACACCAACATTGTGGCGGGAGTTTCCCGTGTGTTCCCGCTGTTCTTCTTCCTGCTGGCGGCGCTGGTGTGCATCACCACCATGACCCGCATGGTGGAGGAGCAGCGCACCCAACTGGGCGTACTGATGGCCATGGGCTATGGCCGGGGGGCCATCCTGTTCAAGTACTTCTTTTACTCCGGCAGCGCTTCGCTGCTGGGGTGCGCCATCGGCTTTGTGGGAGGCTCCTACATCTTTCCCAAGATCCTCTGGCACGCCTATAACATCATGTACGGCTTCGGGATCCCCATTGAATTTGTGCTGGATGGGAAGCTGGCGGCCATCTCCGTAGCCACCTATCTGCTGTGCGCTCTGGGGGCCACCTATCTGGTGTGCCGTGGCTTCTTGCGGGAGGTGCCGGCGGAACTGATCCGGCCCAAGGCCCCCAAGGAGGGCAAGCGGGTGCTGCTGGAGCGCATCACCTTCCTATGGAAGCGGCTGGGCTTTTTGACCAAGGTATCCCTGCGGAACGTGCTGCGGTACAAGCAGCGGTTCTTCATGATGGTGCTGGGCATCGGCGGCTGCACAGCGCTGCTGCTGGCGGGCTTCGGCATCAAGGACTCCATCGCCAATGTGGTGGACTATCAGTTCGAGGAAATTACCCTGTACGATGCGGCGGTGTCCTTCACAGAGGAGATGGATGCGCAGACGCAGCAGGCGTTTTCCCGGCAGGCCGCCGATGTGTCGGCGGTGGTGTTCCTCCACGACGGCTCCGTGACGGTGGAGGCAGGCGGCGGGGCCAAGACGGTGAATCTGCTGGTGCCTCAGAGCAGTCTGGAGGGCATGATGGACCTCCACCGGGGCGGCGAGAAGCTGTCCATGCCCGGAACGGGGGAGACGCTGCTCAACGACGCTCTGGCGGAGGCGCTGGGCGTGTCCGTGGGGGACACCGTGACCCTGCGGGACAGCGACATGAACACCCTGACGGTGACGGTCAGCGGCATCTTTGACAACTACGTATCCAACTACGCCATCGTATCGCCGGAGACCTGCCGGGAGCAGTGGGGCAGCGTGCCGCCGGTGAAAACCGCCTTCATCCGGGTGGCGGATAACTCCGACGCAGGCATCCACGCCGCCTCGGCCCGGATCCTGAATCTGGAGAATGTCTCGGCGGTATCAGTAAATCTGGACACCCGCCAGCGGGTGGGGACCATGATGTCGGTGCTGGATTACGTCGTGTGGATGGTGACGGTGTGCGCCGGGGCGCTGGCCTTTATTGTGCTGTATAATCTCACCAATATCAATATCAACGAGCGCATCCGGGAGATCGCCACCATCAAGGTGCTGGGCTTCTATCCCGGCGAGACGGCGGCCTATGTGTTCCGGGAGAACAACGCCCTGACGTTTTTGGGGATGCTGGTGGGTCTGCCGCTGGGCAAGTGGCTCCACGCCTATGTGATGAGCCAGATCCGCATCGATACCATCGCCTTCGACGTGCGGATCGCATGGCAGAGCGTGGTGTTCTCCATGCTGCTGACGGCGGTGTTTGCCGCCATCGTGAACGTGGTGATGTACTTCAAGCTACGGCGCATCAGCATGGCGGAGTCTCTGAAATCCATCGAATAAGGGAAAAACGTGAAAAAAGCATCCCTGCTTCCTGTGAAGCAGGGATGCTTTACATATCCGGTTATCAGGGGGCTATCAGGGGAGCAGCAGCTGGGCGATCTGCACGGCGTTGGTGGCGGCGCCCTTGCGGACCTGATCGCCGCAGCACCAGATGTTCAGGCCGTTATCGCAGGTCAGATCCTCCCGGATGCGGCCCACGAATACGGTGTCCTGATCGCTGGTGTCCAGCGGCATGGGGTACCGGCGGCTGGACAGATCGTCCACCAGACGGCAGCCGGGGGCGGCGGCGATGAGCTCTCTGGCCCGCCGGACGGAGATCTTCTCACGGGTGCGGACCACCAGCGAGACGCTGTGGCTCCGCACTACCGGCACCCGGACGCAGGTGCAGCTGACCCGCAGGTCCGGCAGATGCATGATCTTGCGGCCCTCGTTCTGCATCTTCATCTCCTCGGAGGTGTAGCCCTCATAGGCCTCACCGCCGATCTGGGGGATGACGTTGTAGGCGATCTGGTACTGGAACACCTGCGGGTGGACGGGCTTGCCCTCCCGCAGCAGCTCCACCTCCTCCATAAGCTCACGGGGACCGCCGGCTCCGGCACCGGACACCGCTTGATAGGAGGAGGCGATGATGCTCTGGATGGGGCTGTCCTGGTTCAGGGCATTGATGGCCACCAACGAGACGATGGTGGTGCAGTTAGGATTGGCGATGATGCCCTTGTGGCGGCGGGCATCCTCCGGGTTGATCTCCGGGATCACCAGCGGCACATTGGGGTCCATGCGGAAGGCACTGGAATTATCCACGAACACGGCGCCCGCCTTAACGATGGCCGGGGCGAAACGCTTGGCGATGTCGTTCTCCGCAGCGCCCAGCACGATGTCCATACCCTCGAAGGCACTGTCCTCAGCGGGCTGCACCGTCAGCTCCCGGCCCTGCCAGAGCAGCTTTTGCCCGGCGGAGCGGGGGGAGGCCAGCAACCGCAGCTCCTCCACGGGAAAGCTGCGCTCGGCCAGTATTTTCATCATTTCACGGCCCACCGCACCGGTGGCGCCCAGAATGGCAACGTTCATAGTTTGGTTCCTCCTTATTTTACAAAGCTGTCGTACAGGACACGGATGGCACGCTCAAAGTCGCTGCCGTCCACGCCAACGATGATATTCAGTTCCTCCGGTCCTTGGGTGATCATGCGGATGTTGATGCCGTTTTCACCCAGCTTGGCGAAGATGCGGCCGGAGGTGCCGGGCTTATAGGCCATTTTCCGGCCTACGGCGGCCACGATGGCCATATTGTCTGTCACATGGATGCTGTCGGGCTTCAGCTCCTTTTGCAGGTCGCCCAGCATGGGATACAGGCACGGAGCCACCTTCTGGGCCGACACCACCAGCGATACCGTGTCGATGCCGGAGGGCAGATAGTCCACGTTGATGCCGTAGCGCTCCAGCACCTCCAGGATCTGCCGCAGGACACCGGCCTGTGAGGACATTCCGTTTTTGGTGATGGTGATGACGGAGAAATCCTTGCGGCCGGCGATGCCGGTGATGAGGTTCTCGTCTGCCAGCTCCGGCTCGTCGAAGCGCTCCCGGATCATGGTGCCGGGGTGGTCGGGCTGGTTGGTGTTGCGGATGTTCAGGGGGATGTTCTTCTCCCGCACCGGGGAGACAGTCCCCTCGTGGAGCACCTGCGCTCCGATATAGCTGAGCTCCCGCAGCTCGGCGTAGGTGATGCGCTCGATGGGGCGGGGGTCCTGCACGATCTTGGGGTCGGCCATGAGGAAGCCGGAGACGTCGGTCCAGTTTTCGTAGACGTCGGCGTCCAGCGCCGCCGCCGCCAGAGCGCCGGTGATGTCGCTGCCGCCGCGGGTGAAGGTCTTGACGCTGCCGTCGGGCATGGCCCCGTAGAAGCCGGGGATCACCACCCGGCGGCCGGAGGCGGTGCGGCGCAGGGCCTCGTAGCTGGCGGGCTGATCCACGGTACCGTCCAGCCGGAAGCGAAGCCAGCAGGTGCTGTCCAGAAAATCGTAGCCCAGATAGTCCGCCATGAGGCGGGCGGCGAAGTACTCGCCCCGGCTCACCAGCTCGTCCTGACTGATGCCACGGTCCATCTTCTCCCGCAGGGCGGCGAACTCCGCCTCCAGCGGTGTGGACAGGTGCAGCTCGTCCCGGATGGAGAGATAGCGGCTGCGGATCATGTCGAACACGGCGTCGCAGCTGACACCGTATTGCAGGTGGGCGTAGCACAGATACAGCAGGTCCGTCAGTTTGTGGTCGTCCCGACTGCGCTTTCCGGCGGCGCTGACCACCACCACACGGCGGCTGGGGTCAGAGTCCACAATGGCCTTCACCTTGGCAAACTGATGGGCGTCGGCCATAGAGGAGCCGCCGAATTTCAATACCTTTAACATAGGAGGATCGCCTTTCTTTCATGGATGCAGTGCCGTTTGTTCCGCAGCGGACAGAGAGAATTTATGTCCCCGGAATAAAAACACTTGCTTTTTTGCTGGAGACAGTGTATCATACTGTTTCAGAAAAAGCAAGTGGCAAAAGGAGCGTTTTTATGATCTACCACAGCACGAGGGATGAAAAGCTGACGGCGGCCCCGACCAGAGCCGTTTTAGAGGGCATCGCACCGGACGGAGGACTGTATGTCTGCGATCCGGGGAAGCTGGATTTTGACTGGCAGGGGACCTTGCAGAAGGATACCATGTCCATGGCGGCGGACATTCTGGGTGTACTGCTGCCGGACTTTCAGGATATGAACGGACTGGTGCGGGCCAGCTATGCCGGAAAATTCGCCAGCGATGACCTGACGCCGCTGGTGCCGGTGGGGGAGCGGTATGTGCTGGAGCTGTACCACGGGCCCACCAGCGCCTTCAAGGACGTGGCCCTGTCGGTGCTGCCCCGGCTGGTGAGCGCCGCCGCCAAGCAGGAGGGGGCCGGGGATGTGGTGATCCTTACCGCCACCTCCGGCGATACCGGTAAGGCGGCGCTGGAGGGTTTCCACGATGTGCCCGGCACCCGGATCATGGTGTTCTATCCCGCCGGGGGCGTGTCGCCGGTGCAGGAGGCACAGATGGTGACGCAGGAGGGCGGCAACGTCCGGGTATGCGCCATCCGGGGGAACTTCGACGATGCGCAGACCGGCGTGAAGAATGTTTTTGCGGCCTGTAAAGGGAAAGACCTTCACGGTGCGGTGCTATCCTCCGCCAACTCCATCAACATCGGGCGGCTGGCCCCGCAGGTGGTATACTACTTCCGGGCCTATGCCGATCTGGTGCAGGCGGGGCGCATCCGGGTGGGGGAGAAGGTCCACTTCGTGGTGCCTACCGGCAACTTCGGAGATATTCTGGCAGGGTATTTCGCCAAGCGCATGGGTCTGCCGGTGGGGCGGCTGGTGTGCGCCAGCAACGCCAACGATGTGCTGACGGAGTTCATCTCCACCGGTGTATACGACCGGCGGCGGCCCTTCTATAAGACCACGTCGCCCTCCATGGACATTCTGGTGTCCAGCAATCTGGAGCGGCTGCTGTACCTGCTGTCGGAGGGGGACTGCAGCTATGTGGCGGGGCTGATGGAGCAGCTGAACCGGGAGGGACACTATCAGGTGTCGCCCCGGCTGTTGGAACGCTTGCAGGCGGAGTTCGACTGTGCCTGCTGCGACGATGCCGGGGCGGCGGAGGTCATCCGTCGGCTGTGGCAGGAGCAGCACTATCTCTGCGACCCCCACACGGCGGTGGCGTGGTCGGCGGCAGAGCAGGTGCGGCTGGAGGACGGGGCTCCGGTGGTGGTGCTCTCCACGGCATCACCCTACAAGTTCCCGGCGGCGGTGCTGGGGGCGCTGGAGGGCGGCTGCGACGGCGACGAGTTCGCCATGATGGAGCGGCTGCACCGGCTCACCGGCACAGAGGTACCGAGGAATCTCGCCGGTTTGCAGGGCCGGACGGTGCGCCATCGGGACGTCATCGACAAGGAGCAGATGCTGGACTATGTGCTGGCAGAGGTCATGAGGAACTGAAAGGAGCGGACTATGAACATCGTTTGTTTGGATATGGAGGGGGTGCTGGTGCCGGAGATCTGGATCGCCTTCGCAGAGGAGAGCGGTATCCCGGAGCTGCGGCGCACCACCCGTGACGAGCCGGACTATGACAAGCTGATGCGCTGGCGCATCGACACTCTGCGCCAGCATGGACTGGGGCTGACGGACATTCAGAACACCATCCGCCGCATTGACCCGCTGCCGGGAGCCAGAGAGTTTCTGGACCGGCTGCGGACTAAGGCGCAGGTGGTGATCCTCAGCGACACCTTCGAGCAGTTCGGCCTGCCGCTGATGGAGAAGCTCAACTGGCCCACCCTGCTGTGCAACACGCTGGAGGTGGGGGAGGACGGTATGATCTCCGGCTTCCGGATGCGGTGCAGTCACTCCAAGCTCACCACCGTCCGGGCCTTCCAGTCCATGGGCTACGATACCATCGCCTCCGGCGACAGCTACAACGATCTGGAGATGATCCAGGCCAGCAAGGCGGGCTTCCTGTTCCGCACCACGGAGCAGATCAGGGCGGACTATCCCCAGTATCCGGCCTTCGAGGAGTATGGCGACCTGCTGGCGGCCATTGAACAGGCACTGTAAAGGGGAAACGCATGACAGAGAGAGCCTCCGCAGGAGGGCGGTTCCGCTGTCAGAATAAGAAAAGGATAGGGCAGGGTCGACATTTTGTCGGCCCTGCCCTATCCTTTATGGTGGTTACTGCTCCTGTACTACGGCGATGTCCTCACCGACGGTGCAGATGTGGTATGGGGCATCGGCGGAGACGCCGGTGTCGTGGGTCTCTCCCGTGCGGAGGTTTGTCACCCAGAGGGTTCCGTTCTGCCGGTAGGTGGCATAGGCGGCACCGGCATAGAATTGCAGGCCGTCCTCCTGCCGCTGGGGGATGTAGGCGGCGGCACGGGACACGGTCGGCCGGGCCAGTTCTGTGGCGCAGTCGTATACATAGACATCCGTCAGGCGGGATTCCTGACTTCCGTCATCCGTGGCTATCACGAGGATATCCGCTCCCAGCCAGCGGGCGGTGAGCATGAGGGAGGCATCCTCTGCTATGCCGCAGGCGACGGCCAGATCCACCACCTGCTGCCCGTCGCAGTAGAAAGCGCCCTGACGATTCGCCTGCTTGGTCAGGAAGATGGCTTGCTGCAAATCCGGGGAGACCTCCAGCTGCCAGATGCCGTAGGGGGTCAGCAGGTCGGGCAGCAGCCACGTCAGTTGGCCGCTCTCCAGCCACGCCAGAGCGTACCGGCCCTGATCCAGCTGCTCCGGGTCACGCAGGCGGCACAGGACGGCGTCCATGGAGCCGGAGATGGGCTCGGCAGACCAATCCTCCTGCTGGTTCTGGAGGAAGATCTGCCCACCATATTGGCACCAGAGGAAGGTGAGCTGTCCCTCCGGCAGGGTACCGGAGAAGGTCTCGGTGGGCAGGGCCTGACCGTCTGCGTAAAATACGCCGTCGGTGCAGGTGGGCGCTGCCGGGATCACGGCGGCATGGAAGGGGGCCTCGCCGGTCCAATAGGCGATCTCATCGCCGGTGTTCCCGGGTAAGGCACTGCATCCCGTCAGCAGGATGCACAGTGTACTCAAGAGATAGATGATTCGATGCTTCACGGTGGCCTTCCTTTTCACACGGTATATATGGTAAGATCATTGTATGGTAAAGAAAATGAATTGTCAATAATTTATAATATTTGGAGGAGGCGAAATGGAAAATATGCACTTTACACAAAAGCGAGGGACGAATCTATTGACTTTGCCGTGGGGGTATGGTAAAAGTAAGAAAACAGACGGCAGTCGAATGGGCGATGAAGGGAGGCTCTATCATGAAAACGGGAAGGAACATAGCGGTGCTTGCGGTATCCTTGCTGGCAGGGCTTGCGCTGGTGCTGCTTTGGGGCCGGGGCGGCAGAGAACCGGAGAAGACGGAGGTATCCGTGACGGAAAAGCAGGCCATGACCTTCGCAGAGAGTGAAATCCGCCGCATCGCAGGGGAAGGTGGGCCGGACTGCACATGGGACGATACCACGGTGATCCTCCTGGGCAGGCCCCTTTACGGCCCCGACGACCGGTGCAACGGGTATGTGTGCAGGCTGACCACCGGCGGCATGGAGACGGGGTATCTTCAAGTGGATGCGCTGGGCGGGGAGCTCTGTACCGGTGCTTACTCCTTCACCGGTATCCCGGCCTATGAGGGACTGGCCGAGGAGGGCGGCGGGACGGCTTCGGAGGAACGGCTGTACTTTTTCGGCGGCATCTCCTACGGCGTAAGGCTGGAGGACGGGAGTTTCCGGCTGATGGGCTCTCCGGAAAGGGTGAGCGCCGAGACGGCGGCGGAGCAGTACCGGCACACGGTGGAGCAGGTGCAGCGCCAACGGGCGGAGTAAGAGATGATGAGCGGCGTATTCTCCGGCAGGAGGGTGCGCCGCTCTATTGACAGCGGTGGTATAATCTATTATGGCTGAAAATATACGAAAACGAGGACAACACTATGGACATTACACAGGGCGCACCCTTCGAGAGCTTCGGGCTGTCGGAGGCGACCATGCGTGCCATACACAACAAAGGATATGAAGTGAGCACCCCCGTACAGGCCGGGTGCATCCCCCCCATGCTGGCGGGGAAGGACGTGATCGCCAAGGCCCCTACCGGCACCGGTAAGACCATGGCCTTCGGCATCCCCATCATCGAGCGCATCGACCCGGAGAGCGAGACGGTGCAGGCGGTGATCCTGGCCCCCACCCGTGAGCTGGCCATGCAGATCACCGAGGAGATGCGGGAGGTGGCGGTGTGCCACGAGGGGGTGCGGCTGGTGTGCCTGTACGGCGGTCAGCCTATTGGCAAGCAGATCAACGCCCTGAAGCGACGGCCCCAGATCGTGGTGGCCACGCCGGGGCGGCTCTCCGACCACATGAAGCGGCGGACGGTGGTGCTGAACGAGGTGTCCACCGTGGTGCTGGATGAGGCGGACCGGATGCTGGATATGGGCTTTATCCACGATGTGCGGCGGATATTGGACAAGATCCCCAACCGGAAGAATCTGGGGATGTTCTCCGCCACCATCTCCCGTGAGGTGATGGATATCTCGTGGATCTATCAGCGGGATCCGGAGGAGATCACGGTGCAGGCCACGCAGGAGAATAAGCCCGATATTTTGCAGTACCGCCTCGATGTGGACTCCGACGCCAAGGTGGACGCCATTGCCGCCATCATCAAGAAGCAGGGGCTGGAGCGGGTCATCTGCTTCTGCAACACCAAGGGCTCCACGGAGCGGCTGACGAAGTTTTTGCAGATGCGTGGGCTGGACGCCCAGTGCATCCACGGAGATATCCCCCAGAAGAAGCGGGAGGAGGTCATGGCCCAGTTCCGGGAGGGCAAGCTCCATGTGTTCGTGGCCACGGACGTGGCCAGCCGGGGCATCGACGTGGACGATGTGGACGCCGTCTTCAACTTCGACGTGCCGGAGGAGAATGAGTACTACGTACACCGCATCGGCCGGACGGGGCGGGCCAAGCGCCACGGCGTGGCCTATACGCTGCTGTCGGATTTCCCCAGCCGGATGCGGCTGGACGATATCGCCCGCAACACCCGCAGCCAGATCGTCTCCGCCAAGCTGGAGGAGGACGGCACGGTGGTTCCGCTGGAGAAGTAAGAGGTGGGGCTATGAATATTTGGAAACGGGGCGTTTGCCTGCTGCTGACGCTGGTGATGGCGGCGGCGCTGGCGGGCTGCGGCACCCGGCGGGAGCCGCAGACGCTGCGGGTATGCCTGCCGGAGCTGCCGGGGACGCTGGACCCGGCTATGGTCACCACGGACTCCGAGCGCATCGTGGTGAGCCATCTGTATGAGAATCTCATGAAGCTGTCCTCCGACGGGCAGGGCGGCAGCCGGGTGGAGGCCGGGGCTGCCCGGAAATATGTCTGCACCGACAACAGCGACGGTACACAGACCTATACCTTCACCCTGCGGGACATGAAGTGGTCCGACGGGCAGAAGGTGACGGCGGCGGATTTTGTCTACGCCTGGCAGCGGCTGGCGGACCCGGCCACGGCCTCCCCCAATGCGGCGCTGCTGGAGATGGTGGCGGGGTATCGGCAGGTTCGCAGCAGCGGCGATGTCAGCAAGCTGCAGGTGTCGGCCCCGGAAGAGAACACCTTTGTGGTGACCCTCAGCAATCGGTGCGCCTACTTTTTGAGCGCCGTGTGTACGGCGGCGGCCACCATGCCGGTACGCAGCGAGCAGCCGAAGGACTGGCAGGCGGATCCCACGGCCCTGTGTACCAACGGGGCCTACCGCATCAGCGAATGGAAGAACGGTCTGCTGACCGCCACGGTACCGGAGAGCTACTACGACCAGCGGCGACTGCAAATGAGCACGCTGGTGTTCCGGTTCGAGACGGATGCGGCGATGAGGACGGAGCTGCTGAAAAAGAACGAGGTGGATTTCGTACTGGGCCTGTCCCAAGAGGAACTGGCGGATGAGCCGGAGACATGGACACCGGACAGCTATCCTCAGGTGATGACGCTGCTGGTGAACCAGATGGCACAGAGCCTGGCCAGCGAGGAGCTGCGGCAGGCCATGTCGCTGGTCATCGACCGGAACGCCTTGGCGGCGCTGACAGAGAGCCGTCTGGTGACTCTGGCGACCGGACTGATTCCCGGAGGGATACGGAACACCATGGGCGGAGACTTCCGCACGGAGAGCGGCGACCTCATGAACAACGACCCAGAGGCGCTGACGGCTGCCCGTGAGAAGGCGGCGGAGCTGATGCAGCAGGCCGGTCTGACAGACCCCAGCAGTCTGGCGGGATTGGGGCAGGTGACGCTGCTGTACGAGGAGAACGACATCAACGCCAAGCTCGCCCAGCTGCTGCGGGATACGTGGCGGGATCAGCTGGGCCTTGTGGTGACGCTGAAGGGCGTTACCGGCGAGGAGGTACAGCGGGATGTGGCCAGCGGCGAGTTTACCATCGCCATGGTGACGATGAAAAGCGACCGCAACGACGCCATGGGTCTGCTGCGGCAGTGGGCCAGCGGCAGCAAGGAGGGGGAGTTCTTCTACTCCCACGCCTACGATATGCTGATGGGTGTGGCGGCGGACTGCGGCGAGGTAGAGGTACGGGACGCCTATTTGGAGGATGCCGAGCGTCTGCTGCTGGAGACGGGGTATGTATGCCCCTTGTATTTTACCGGCCAGAGCAGCCGGCTCAGCAGCGCCTACACGGGGCTGCTGACGGACGGCATCGGCGGGTACTACTTCTCCTATGTGGTTCAGCAGAACAACGGATAACAGAATGAAAAAGAGCACCCTGTGAAGGAAATGACCTTCACAGGGTGCTCTTTTTCTTGGGAAAATGCCATGGGATGGGGCGTCCTCCCGGGAGGAAAGCCCCGTGGTGGGAGGCGGCAATTACCGGATGCCGGTAACGTGGTAGCCGGCGTCCTCCACGGCCTGACGCAGGGTGTCATCGGACACGTCGGGGGTGCAGGTGACGGCGGCAGACTTGGAGTTCAGATCCACGGTGGCCTCTACGCCGGGCAGGTCATTGAGGGCCTTTTCCACACGGCCGGTGCAGTGGGTACACATCATGCCGTCAATATGGATGGTCTTGTTCACGGTATTCTCCTCCTTTCCTTGAGACTGGAACACGGCGCTCTCCGGCAGGGGAGCGGTGGGTACAGGCTGATCGGGAAAGACCGGGGGCTTCCAGCCCCGCAGACGCAGGGCATTGGACACCACGCACACGGAGCTGAGGCTCATGGCGGCGGCGGCCAGCATGGGATTCAGGGTCAGGTGCAGGGCCGGATACAGGACACCAGCGGCCACGGGGATGCCGATGGAGTTATAGAAGAAGGCCCAGAACAGGTTCTGCTTAATGTTCCGCAGCACGGCACGGGAGAGGTCCATGGCGGCGGGGATGTCCAGCAGGCTGCTCTTCATCAGCACCACATCCGCCGACTCGATGGCGATGTCCGTACCGGCGCCGATGGCAAGGCCCACATCGGCCTGCGCCAGCGCCGGGGCATCGTTGACGCCGTCGCCCACCATGGCCACCCGCTGACCCTGCTGCTGGAGCTGGGCCACGCACTTGGCCTTATCCTGCGGCAACACCTGTGCGATGACCTGATCTACGCCGATCTGGCGGGCAATGGCGTTGGCGGTGCGCTGGTTGTCGCCGGTGAGCAGCACCACTCGGCGGCCCATGCGCCGCAGAGCCGCAATGGCCTTGGCACTGTCGGGCTTCACCACATCTGCCACGGCCACGCAACCCAGCAGACGGCCGCTCTCGGCGAAGAACAGGGGCGTTTTGCCGTCCTCGGCCAGTCGGTGAGCGTCGGCCTCCATGGCTGCCAGCGAGACACCGTTCTGCGCCAGATAACCGGCATTGCCGGCCAGCACCGCTTCGCCGGAGAGGGTGGCCTGGATCCCGCCGCCGGGGACGGAGCGGAAGCCGGACACGGGGCAGAGGGGGATGTGGCGGGCTTGAGACTCCTCTACGATGGCGTGGGCCAGCGGGTGCTCCGAGGGCTTTTCCGCCGAGGCGGCCACGCAGAGGAGCTCCTCCTCCGTGACGCCGGGGGCACAGAGGATATCCGTGACACGGGGTTGGCCCATGGTGACGGTGCCGGTCTTATCCAGCACCACCGTCTGCACCTTGTGCAGCAGCTCCAGACTTTCGGCGGATTTGATGAGGATGCCCTGCTGGGCGGCCTGTCCCGTGCCCACCATGATGGCCACGGGGGTGGCCAGACCTAAAGCGCAGGGGCAGGAGATCACCAGCACGGCGATGGCGATGGAGAGGCAGAAGCGGACATCCATGCCCCCCACGAAGGCCCACAGCAGGGCCGCCGTCAGGGAGATGGCCATGACCACCGGCACGAAGATGCCGCTGATGCGGTCTGCCAGCCGGGAGATGGGGGCCTTGGAGGAGGCGGCCTCCTCCATGAGCCGGATGATCTGGGAGAGGGTGGTGTCGCCGCCCACACGGGTGGCCCGCAGCTCCAGATAACCGGAGCTGGTGACAGTGGCAGAGGTGACGGCGTCGCCGGGGACCTTCTCCACCGGCAGGCTCTCACCGGTGATGGCGGACTCGTCTACGGCGGCGTGGCCGTCGGTGATGACACCGTCCACGGGGATGCGGCCGCCCTGACGGACGATGACGGTGTCACCGGCCACGATCTCCTCCGTGGGGATGGTGAGTTCCTGTCCCTGACGGCGCACCACGGTACTCTCCGGGGCCAGAGCCAGCAGAGCGGAGATGGCGCCGGTGGTCTTGCCGCGGGAGCGCTCCTCCAGATACTTGCCCACCGTCACCAGCGTCAGGATCATGCCGGCGGACTCGAAGTACAGGTCCGGCATACCGGATATCTGTCCGGCGGCCAGCAGGCCCATTTCAATGAGGCTGTATACAAGGCCGGCCGCAGCGCCGACGGCCACCAGCGAGTCCATATTGGGGCTAAGCTTCACCAGACGGGAGAAACCTACGGTAAAATAATTGCGGTTGAGAATGAGAATGGGGATCACCAGCGCCAGCTGCAGACAGGCCAGCAGCAGAGGGTGCATATGCAGCACCTGCGGCAAGGGCAGGCCCATCATGTGGCCCATGCTCAGGTAGAACAGCGGAACCAGAAATACCACCGACCAGATGAGGTGCTTCTTCCGGCGGCGGAGGGCGGCGTCCTGATCCCGGCGCAGCTGGCCCTGATCCGTCTGAGAGGCGGGAGAGGCTCCGTAGCCCGCCGCCTTTACGGCGGCGATGATATCGCCTTCGGTGACCGCCTTCTCGTCGTAGGTGACGGTCATACTACCCAGCATCAGGTTCACCGGGGCGCTCTGCACGCCGCTGAGCCTGGAGACCGCCTTTTCCACATGAGCCGAGCAGGCGGCGCAGGTCATGCCGGTCACGGCAAATTGTTCGGTCATCATCGGCACCCCCTTACTTCATGAGCTTTTGCAGGGTAGTGACCAGCTCGTCAATGACGGCGTCATCCCCCTGACGGATGCCATCGGCCACGCAGGTACGGATGTGGGTGGCCAGCAGCTCCTTGCTGAAGCTATTGAGGGCGGCGCTGACGGCGGAGACCTGGATCAGGATATCCGGGCAGTAGGCGTCCTTTTGCAGCATCTCCCGCAGGCCACGGACCTGTCCCTCGATGCGGTTGAGGCGATGGGTGAGTTTCTTTTGCTCCTCGTCGGAGCGGTGCTTTGTCTTATGGCAGCAGCAGTCCATACAAATACCTCCCTGGGGTATAATTTCATGGTGGCATTATATACCCCCTGTGGGTATTTGTCAACGTTTTTCTTTGGGCTTGAAGAAAATGGCTGCCAGCACGGCAAAGACCACCGCTGCGGCGATGCCGCCGGAGGTAGCGGTGAGGCCACCGGTGAGGATGCCCAGCGGCCCCTTTTCCGCCACGGCCTTGGCCACGCCCTTGGCAAGACTGTATCCGAAGCCGGTGAGGGGGACGGTGGCGCCGGCGCCGCCCCAGTCCACCAGATACTGATAGACGCCCACCGCCTGCAAAAGCACTCCGGCCACCACATAGCCGGTGAGGATACGGGCGGGGGTCAGTTGGGTGCGGTCGATGAACAGCTGGCCGGCGGCGCAGAGGACGCCGCCGCAGAGAAATGCGTTCAGGTAATCCAAGGCTTACACTCCTTCCTTTGCGGCGGAAAGTGCCACCGCATGACAGATGCCGGGGATGGACTCCCCCTGAAAGGAGGAGGTGGGGCTCAGCAGCGCCCCGGTGGGGGCGAAGAGCAGGCGCTTCCAGCGGCCCTCCCGCAGGCCCCGGAGCAGGTAGCCGTTGAACACGGCGGCGGAGCATCCGCAGCCGGAGCCTCCGGCGTGCATATCCTGCTTTTCCAGATGGTACAGCAGCAGCCCGCAGTCGGTGTAGTTTTTCGTCATGTCCACACCGTCCTGCCGGAAGAGGTCGGTGACGATCTGTTGACCCAGCAGCCCCAGATCGCCGGTGACGATGAGGTCGTAGTCCTCCGGGTCGGTGGCGGTAGCAGTGAAGTGCGCCCGCAGGGTGTCGTAGGCGGCGGGGGCCATGGCGGCCCCCATGTTGTTGGCATCGGTGATGCCCCAGTCCACGATGCGGCCGCAGGTGACGTGGGTGATATAGGGGCCGTCCCCCTGAGCGCCCAGAATACAGCAGCCGGAGGCAGTGGCCGTCCACTGGGCGGTGGGGGTGCGCTGGCTGCCGTAGGGGACCGGCATCCGGTACTGGCGCTCGGCGGTGCAGTAGTGGGAGGAGGTCATGGCGGCGGCCAGCCGGGCGAAGCCCCCGTCAATGAGCAGCGCCGCCAGAGGCAGGCTCTCTCCCATGGTGGAGCAGGCGCCGTACAGCCCGTAGAAGGGGATATGGAAGCTCCGCAGGCCGAAGGAGGTGCCGATGCACTGGTTCAGCAGGTCCCCAGCCAGCACGTAGTCCAGTTCACCGGCGGTGAGGCCGCCCTTTTCCAGCGCCCGGCGCAGGACCCGCTCCTGCATGGCGGATTCTCCCTGTTCCCATGTCTTTTTCCCAAAGAAGGTGTCGGGGGATAGCTCGTCGAAATAGTCGGAGAGTGGGCCTTGCCCCTCCATGCGGCCGCCGATGTTGGCGAAGGACACCACGCTGGGAGGATGGGAGAGCTGCACCGTCTGGCGGCCCGCTCGTTTGGTCTGCATAGACTTCACCTCGTGTTTCGTATTTGAGGTAGTTTGCCCCGGTGAGGGAAAAATAAACAAGGAAGGAAGCCCTGCGGCAAAGCCGCAGGGCTTCCTTCCTTTTCAGATGTTCCATCGGAACGGCAGCAGATATGTCGCTGCAAAATCACCGGCCGCCAGATCACGATTACCGGCTGCGGGGTCACTCGCCGGATCTCTCCGGGACGGTTGCCGCCGCTTCAGGCTCCGGCAGCAGATCCGTCATGCTCTTGAGGCTGATGCCCAGCGTGGAGGCATTGTGCAGCAGAGCAGAGGTGGTGGGGGGCAGGATGCCAGCCACGCCCAGAAGAATCAGGCCCAGATTGAAGCCCACAATGAAGCGGTAGTTCCGATGGATGCGATCCATAAGGCTCTGACTGATGCGCCGCAGCGTCACCAACTGGAACAGATCCTCGGAGGTGATGGTGATATCGGAGATCTCCCGTGCGATGGCGGCGCCGGTGGAGATGGCGATACCGGCATCGGCCTCCGACAGGGCAGGGGAGTCGTTGACGCCGTCACCGATCATGATGACCGTGTGTCCGGCGGCACACTCCCGGCGGATGAAGTCTGCCTTATCCTCCGGCAGGACCTCGGCGTGGAACTCGTCCACCCCTACCTCCTCCGCCACACAGGCGGCGGTACGGCGGTTGTCGCCGGTCATCATGACCACCTTGCGGATGCCGCAGTCGTGGAGCGCACGGATGGCGTCCTTGGCCTCGGCCCGCAGGGGATCGTGGATACAGATCACCGCCGCCAGCTGCCCGGCCAGACACAAATAGAGGTGGGAGTACTGGGTGGGCAGGGCATCGAACCTCTCCTGCTCCCCGGCGGGGATGGTGCAGCCCTCGTCCTCGAAAACGAAGTGGGCGCTGCCAATGAGGGTCTTTTCGCCGTTTACCATGCTGGAGATGCCGTGGGCCACGATGTACTGCACCTGAGAGTGGTACTCCTCGTGGGACAGGCCCCGGCGCTTGGCCTCCTCCACCACGGCGGTGGCCATGGAGTGGGGATAGTGCTCCTCCAGACACGCCGCCAGACGCAGCATCTCTTGAGCGTCGTGACCCCCGAAGGGGACCACGTCCTGCACCGTGGGGACGGCGTAGGTGAGGGTACCGGTTTTGTCGAACACCACGGTATCCGCCTGGGCCACGGCCTCCAGGAAGCGGCCACCCTTGACGGAGATGTGATAGCTGCTGCACTCCCGCATGGCGGAGAGCACAGCGATGGGCATGGAGAGCTTCAGAGCGCAGGAGAAGTCCACCATCAGCACCGCCAGCATTTTGGTGACGTTCCGGGTCAGCAGGTACGTCAGCACCGTGCCGCCCAGCGTATACGGCACCAGCCGGTCCGCCAGACGGGCGGCCTTGTCCTCGGTGGTGGATTTCAGCTTCTCGGACTCCTCGATCATCCGGACGACGCGGTCGTAGCGGCCGCTGCCCTGCACCTTCTGAACCTCCACCACGCATTGGCCCTCCTCGGCCACTGTTCCGGCGTATACCGGACTGCCGGGGCGCTTGACCACGGGCATGGACTCGCCGGTGATGGAGGCCTGATTCACCATGGCCTCGCCGCTGACCACCTGACCGTCCAGCGGGATAAGGCTGCCGGTGCGGACCAGCATCCGGTCGCCCAGCTGCACGTCACCGATGGGAACCAGTACCTCCGTATCGCCGCTTTGCAGCCATACCTTGTCCACATTCAGGGACATGGCCCCGGCCAGATCGGCCACAGACTTCTTGTGGGTCCACTCCTCCAGAATTTCGCCCAGCCGCAGCATGAACATGACGGAGCCGGCGGTGGAGAAGTCGCCCCGAACCATAGAGACGGTGACGGCGGTGGCGTCCAGCACCGCCACGGAGAGCTTGCCGTGCCACAGGGCCGTCAGCCCCTCCCGGATGTACTTCACGGAGCGGTACAGGGCCATGGCCGTGGTGATGGGGGCGGGGAGGAACAGCTTGGAGAAGATACGGCGCATCACCGTCATGGCCAGCTTGTCCTCGAACTCCCGGTTCAGAGCACGGGAGGTGTGCTCCGGCACCAGCTCCATGACCTCGGCCTTGGCGAAGGAGAAGGAAGCCAGTGCGCCGATCACGGCGCTGCGCTGGCCGGTGTAGCGCACTACGGCATCCTGTGTGCGGTCATAGACCGCGACCTCCGTGACACCGTCTACGCTGCGAAGATAGTATTCCAGCAGATCCGCCTCATGCAACGACATTCGGGCGCAGTGCAGATGTACCCGCAGGCGGTTGGGGGACTCGTGGAGAATGTTGCATTTCATAGATCAGTTTGAACCTCCAAACGAAAGAAGAACCGCAGAATGCGGCTCTTCCTATAACGCAGTGCTGAACTTAAGCCTCTTGTGCGGAAGTGTCCTCAATGGTCTCGGCCTCGGCCTCAGCGGCCCGGTGGTCATTGATGGCCTTGGCGTCGGCGTAGATGTCGTCGGCACCCTCACGGACAGAGGTGACGGTGTGCATGATGCAGTCCTTGGCACGCAGAGCGGCGGCGGTGGTGTGGGCATAGACCTTCTTAGCGTCCTTGCTGGTGAGGATCTTCAGGCCGGCCGTGCCGAACAGCAGACCGGCGGCGAACAAACCAATGTGTTTCATGATAAATTGCCTCCTGTAAATTGCGATTGCTGCGCTGAAACAGGCGCAGCTCCTGAGATCGAAGTGCTCCGATCCGTGGAAGAATCATAGCACAACAAGTGGTACAATGCAAGTGTTTTTCATAAAAAAGTGGGGATCATGGCAACAAAAAGTTACACAACCGACGCCCCAAAGGGCATCAGGGCCAGACGGGCCATTTTGAAGCACTGGAGGCCCACAGGGACCCCGACAATGGTGACGCACCACAGGCATCCCAGAATGACATAGCCCAAGGCCATCTCCATTCCGGAGAGCAGCAGCCAGAGAATGTTCACCAGCAGTGAGAAGCCCCCACCGCCGTAGACGACCTCCTTGCCGAAGGGGAAAAAGGCCAGAGAGGCGAATTTGAAGCACTGAAGGCCCACAGGGATGCCCACAATGGTGACGCACCACAGGCAGCCCGCCAGCACCCAACTCAGTCCGCCGATGAGTCCGCCGAAGAGAAACCAGAGGATGTTGCCGATCGTTTTCATAGAAATACCTCGCTTGTAGTTGTCTCCGAGGGAGACTGGTTCTATCTTAAACGGAAATTGTGAAGTTTTCAACCACGGCGGGAAATATTTTCCTGGTGAGAGTCAGACGCCGACGGAAATATAAACAAATCCACCCTTGCAAAGAGGAGGGATATATGGTAAAATCACCATAGAGTGCAGGTCCGTTGCTGCCCGGTGTGAAAAACCGGAGGAGAAAGGGGCGGAGTCCGGCTGCAGCAAGTGGAACGTTCTATGGCTGAATTGGAGGCCATGAAGGATGCGTTGGTCCCCGATATGAACGATTATGGTATCTTTTCTCTGGACGCTGATGAAATGACCAATAAGGTGCGGATCGAGGTCTATGAGCGCTCCCCGGCCTTGGAGCAGCTGCTGGAGAACGATGTGGACAGCTATGAGATCGTGGAAGTGGGCGATATACAGGTAGACGACCTGCTCCTGTCAGCCGAAGAACATCAGGCTATGCTGGCACAGGGAGAGGCACCGTATAACTGGGAGAGTGAGGGCAGTCAGGTGTCCTGAACGGCTGAACAGAAAAACGGGCTGCGGCCCGTGATGGGGAAGCTCATATAGCCTTGCGGAAATGGTGCAAGGCGTTTCTACGGAGCCGCCGAAGGCTCTACTATGGGTGCTCTGCCGGAAAAGCGGCGGGGTGCCTATTTTTTGCGGAAAGGAAGGAAACGGATATGGTGCAGGTTTTGAAGGGAAACATCGTGCAGGCCCCGGCGCTGGGGGAGCTGCAGATCACGGAGCAGGGCTATCTGGTGCTGGAGGACGGCGTGATCCGGGGCGTCTATGACCGGCTGCCACTGGAATATGCTACGGCGCCGCTGGTGGATTACGGTCAGGCACTGGTGATGCAGTCCTTTGCGGATATGCACCTCCACGCCCCCCAATACCCCATGCTGGGCATGGGCATGGACCTGCCGCTGCTGGAGTGGCTGGACACCTACACCTTCCCCACGGAGGCACGGTTTGCCGACACGGACTACGCCCGCCGCATCTATCGCCGTCTGGCCACGGACCTCATCACCAACGGCACCACCCGTGTGTGTATGTTCTCCTCCCTCCACACCGACGCCACGTGGATCCTCATGGAGGAACTGGAGCGGGCCGGCGTCACCGGCTATGTGGGCAAGGTGAACATGGACCGCAACGGCCTGCCCGGCATCTTGCAGGAGACCACGGAGGAATCTGTCCGGGAGACGCTGCGATGGCTGGAGGGATGTCATTTCGACCACGTCAAGCCCATTCTGACCCCCCGCTTCACCCCCAGCTGCACCGATGAGCTGATGGCAGCGCTGGGCCGTCTGGCGCAGGAGAAGGGGCTGTATGTCCAGTCTCACCTGTCGGAGAATCTGGGGGAGATCCAGTGGGTAAAGGAGCTGCACCCGGACTGTCAGCAGTACTGGGAGACCTATGATAAGTACGGCCTGTGGAAGGAGCACACCATCATGGCCCACTGTGTACACTCCGACCGGCGGGAGTGCGACGCCATGCGCCGGGCTGGGGTGGTGGTGGCTCACTGCGCCGGTTCCAACATCAATCTGTGCAGCGGTGTGTCGCCGGTGCGGGAGATGCTCCAGCAGGGTATCTGGGTGACGCTGGGATCCGACATTGCCGGCGGCGCCTGCCTGCCCATGTATAAGGTGGCTACCATGAGCATCCGGGCCTCCAAGATCAAGCGCATCGAGACCGACTGGTCCGAGGACTTCCTGACGGTGCCGGAGGCCTACTATCTGGCTACCAGCTCAGGCCACCGTTATTTCGGGGACGGGGACGGCTTCGCCCCAGGCAATCGTCTCCACGCCATCGTGGTGGATGACGGTGACTTCACGGAGGCCAGCCATCCCCTGACGGTGCGGGAGCGGTTCGAGCGGGCCATATATATGCTCCACCGCCACAACATCACCGCTGTCTGGTCCGACGGTCGCTGCGTGGTGGGGCAGATGCTGCAATAAAGGAAAAATGAAGAAAAAGCCCTCCGGCCTTGGCCGGGGGGCTTGCTGCTTCAAATACTGCGTTCCATAGGGAGATAGGCGGAAAAATCATTAGGGTGGACCTCACCGGTGAGGGTGAAGCCGTTCTTGGTCCAGAAGGCCAGGCTCTGAGGATTGCCCTCATCCACCGCCAGTCGCAGCCGGTGATACCCGGCGGCGGACAGCCGGGCCATGCAGTCCCGGAGAATGCGGCTGCCCAGTCCGCAGCCCTGACGGTCATGAGCCGTCATGAACAGGCCGATGAAGGCGGTGTCGGCGGCGGGATAGTTCAAGATCAGATCCATCACGGCAATCAGGCAGTCCCCGTCGTAAAAGCCCACGAACCACTTATCCTCCATAGCTTTTCCCGGCGGCAGGGCGGTCATATCGGTCCGGATGCTCTCCGGCGTGGGCTGCGGCGGGTGATACCGGTAGAACAGGGGATTGCCCTGCATCAGCGCACAGACCTGCGCTGCATCCGCCTCCGTCAGGCGGCGGGCGGGACAGACGGCGTTACTCATGGGGCTGCTCGGCGGCCAGAACGGCCTCCGTATCGGCGTCGCACAGGCGGATCAGCTTCTCCGCCAGAATTTTGGAGAACCCGGCGATGAGTCCGCACTCGATGACCAGCCGCCCCACGGCCCCCTCCTCGTTCCCGGAGGGGGTGCGGATGTCGGTGGCGGCGCTTTGGACCTGCTGGTTGAAGAACAGGGCCAGCTGCCGGAATTTTTCGGAGTAGGCCTCGTATACCGACCGCACGCAGTCCTCGCTGCTGTCGGCGGGCAAAATTTTCTGCACGTCGCTGATGCTGATGCTCTGCTTCATGGTGAGGATCATAATGAGGTAGGCGATGTGTACCCGGTAGTACTTCCGCTTCACCGGAGCAGGCATGATCTCCAGGCGCACATAGTTGTTGATGGCGGAGGAGGTGACGAAGCTCTCCTTGCCGCCGGGGATGGACGGGATGAAGCTGAGATACTGCACCAGCAGCACCACCACCTGATCCATGTAGAGTCCCAGATCGGGGATGGAATCCCAGTCCGGCAGATGGTAATTGGTGATGAACCGGTCCCAGCGCTCCAGCTTATGAATGATGAGTTCCTTATCGTATGACATGGCGCACCTCCTGTGCAGGCGCCGTCGGCGCACCGGCAGCGTGGAAGTCGGCTGTTTTTCTTAACAGCCTTGATATAACTACTATATAATATCAGAAAAACTTGTTATTTGCAAGGGTAAATAGCAGGTGACCTGTTGACTTCTTTTTTCTAATATGCTATATTAGAAAAAAGAAAGATAGGGGGCTTGCTATTATGCCCAAGCAGGTGTATATTTATGGTGACTCCTTACTGAAGGCCACCATGCCGGATGAGGGGTATCACTATCATTTCCATTACGACGAGGTACTGCAGCGCTATCCGGAGCGCCAGACGCAGGTGGTGAACCGCTCCAAAATGGGAGCCACCATCTCCAAGGGCGAGTCGCTGGTGCAGCACGATCTGGACCGGGGGCTGGAGGCCGACTATGCACTGGTGGCCTACGGCGGCAACGACAGTGACTACGACTGGGCGGCCATCGACGCAGACCCGGCGGGGAACCATCATCCCCGGACAGAGTTGTCTGCCTTTCGGGAGAAGCTCCGTCACACGGTGACCATGCTGCGGGAGAAGGGCATCCAGCCGGTGCTCATGAGTCTGCCGCCCATTGACGCCACCCGGTATCTGGCCTTCATCTGCCGGGACGGACTGCGGAAGGAGCGGATCATGGACTGGCTGGGGGACGTGCAGATGATCTACCGGCATCAGGAGATGTACTCCGATGCGGTGACCCAACTGGCCTATGCCGAAGACCTGCCCCTGATCCCGGTGCGGGAGGAGTTCCTCAACGACCACAAGCTGATGCGGCTCATCGCCGCAGACGGCATCCATTTGACCATGCCCGGCTATGAGCGGCTGTTCGACACACTGGCGGACTGGCTGCGGGTGCGGGTATAGGAAGGAGTAGAAAGCTATGCTGAGAATTTTCACCGATACGGCGGCCAACATCCCGCCCCATCTGCTGGAGCAGTATCACATCACCGCTATGCCTCTGACGTATCTGCTGGATGGCCAACCCACGGAGTTGGTGGGCCACGACTACTACGAGGCCATGCGGAAGGGCGCCGAGGTCAAGACCTCGCTGGTGAGCCCGGCCCTGATCCGGGACACCATGGAGAGCGCCCTCAAGGACGGGGACGACGTGCTGTATATTGCCATCTCCGGCGGCATCAGCGGCACCTGCTGGAGCGCCGAGCTCATGGCGGAGGAGCTGCGGGGCGAGTATCCTGACCGCATGATCCGGGTACTGAATACCTGTGGCGCTTCGTTGGGAGAGGGCCTCGTGGCGCTGGAGGCAGCTAAAATGCTGGAAAAGGGCTGTACGGCAGATGAAATCATCCGGCAGGCCGAGGAAAATTGCGGGCGGATGCGCCAGTTCTTCATGGTGGACGACCTGAAGTATCTGCGCCGGGGCGGCCGCATCAGCGCTGCGGCGCAGGTAGCGGGCTCTCTGCTGAAGATCAAGCCCATCCTTCAGTCCGATCCGGAGGGCCACATCATCCAGCACAGCAAGGTTCGTGGTCAGTTGAAGGCCATGGAGACGCTGGCGGAGTTGTACAAGGAGTACGCCGTGGACGGCACCCGGACGGTGGGTATCGCCCATGCCGACTGCCCGGACGGGGCGCTGCGGCTGCAGGCCAAGCTGCGGGATGCCGGTCAGACCGGCGAGATCCTGTCGGTGTGCTATGAGCCGGTCACCGGTGGCCATGTGGGTCCCGGCACGGTGGCGCTGTTCTTCTTCGGCGAGGTCTGGCGCTAAGGCCGGATTTTCTACGCCGGAGAGGTTGCATCCGGCACAATTATTGGTATAATATAGGCGGCGGGATGTCTTGTCCTGCCGCCTATCTTGTATAAAAGGGGGGACCTTCCCATGAAGATAAAGGACCTGCTGGAGCGCTCCGGCGTGCAGTTACTATCCGGCGGTTGCGGAGAAGAGGAGATCACGGCACTGACCTACGACTCCCGGAAGGCGCAGACCGGGAGCCTGTTTTTCTGTCTGCGGGGCGCCCGTTCCAACGGAGAGGACTTTGCGCCGGCGGCCTATGCACAGGGCTGCCGCTGTTTCGTCAGCGAGGGGACGCTGGACGTGCCGGAGGATGCGGACGTGGTGCGGGTATCGGATGCCCGTCAGGCGCTGGCGCAGATCTCGGCGGCGTTTTTTGGCTTTCCCCAGCGGGAGCTGACCATCATCGGCGTCACCGGTACCAAGGGCAAGACCACCGTGGCGGAGACGGCCTGCTCCGTCATGAACCGCATGGGCCTGGCCTGCGGCGTCATCGGCTCCAACGGGGCCGCCTACGCCGGGAAGCACGTGGGAACCAGCAATACCACACCGGAGAGCTACGAGCTGATGCGGCTGTTCCGGGCCATGCGGGACGAGGGCGTCCGGTATGTGGTGATGGAGGTGTCCTCTCAGGCACTGGCCCGCCACCGGGTGGACGGCATCACCTTCGATACGGCGGTGTTCACCAACCTCTCCCCGGACCACATCGGCACCGAGGAGCATCCGGACTATGCCCACTACCGGGACAGCAAGAAGCGGCTGTTCGCCCAGTGCCGCCACGGCATCTTCAACGCCGACGACCCGGAGGCGGAGTACATGATGGCGGGCAGTCCCTGCGAAAAGAGCACCTATGCCATTCACCGTCCGGCGGATCTCCGGGCGGAGAGAGTGAACATCCTGAAGGCCGGGGACCTGTTCGGTATGGAGTTCACGGCGGCCGGCACCACCTACCACATTCGGATGCCGGGGGAGTACAACGTCTACAACGCTCTGGCGGTGGTGGCACTGGTGGGGCGTTATACGGATCGCACCTGCGAGTTGGCGGAGGCCCTCAGCTATGTGACGGTACCGGGCCGGTTCGAGGTGCTGCCGGACGTGATGCCGGGATGTACCGTGGTGCTGGATTTTGCCCATAACTCCATCAGCATGAACGCCCTGCTGCAAACGGCCCGCAGCTACGATCCGGCTCGCATCATCGCCGTGTTCGGCACCGGCGGCCGCACCAGAGTGCGCCGCCACCAGCTGGGGGAGGCAGTGGCCAAGGGGGCCGATTTGGCCATTATTACCACCGACGACCCGGATCGGGACGACCCGGCGGAGGTCATTGCGGACATTGCCACCTGCTTCGGCCCCGGCAGCTGCCCCCATGTGGGTATTGTGGACCGCCGGGAGGCGGTGCGCTATGCGCTGGAGCAGCTGCGTCCCGGCGATATGCTGCTGCTATGCGGCAAGGGCCGGGAGGGATACCAGCTGGTGCAGGGGAAGAAGATCCCCTACGACGAAGAGGAGACGGTCCGCTCCTGCGCCCGTGAGCTGCTGGAGTCCCGCCCACAGGCCCTGTGACCGGGATAAGGAAGGCTTCCTACAAGATTAAAAGAGACGGTGCGGCATAAGTTATCCACGCACAAGGACAACATGAATTGCGTTCAGAGCATATAAATCGGCGGCAATATACCTAATTAGGTATATTGCCGCCGATTTGATCAATAAAGGACTTGCAGCTTTCAGGTTAGCATTTTATCAATTTCGATTCCTTATGGTAGACACACGAATAGCGGTCAACGTGGGAAATGATCGACTCGGATATTTCTAAAACAGTCTGCTGCCTGCATCCGTTTTCGCATCAGGCCCAGACTTCCTGCAGCACCCGGATGGCGTTACCGCCGATGACCTTGGCAATATCCTCATCGCTGTAGTTGTGCTTTACCAGCCAGCGGATAATGTTCCAGCTGGATTCGGTGGGGTTCTCCAGATACTTCACATAGGGGACCTCTTCATACTCCGCACCGGTCTTGGAGGTAGCGGCGATGGACAGTGCCTGTGCAAAGGCATGATGCACGCCCACGTGATCACCGTACAGGCAATCCACGCCAAAGCCCACATGGTCGATGCCCACCATGTTTTTTACATATTCAAAGTGCTCCATAAAGCTGTCCAGATCGTGGGTCATCTTGGTTTTGGACATAGTGGTGTGGGGAGCGGCCTCAATGCCGACCACGCCGCCCTTGGCAGCAACGGCCTGAATCATCTCATCGCTGGCCATCCGCTTGGTGTTCCACACGCCTTTTGCACCCACATGACTCATAATGATCGGCTTCTTGGAATAGGTGATCGCATCATAAGCAGTCTGAGGGCCGCAGTGGGATACGTCAATGAGCATACCCACCTTGTTCATTCGCTCTACGCACTGCTTGCCGAACATGGTCAGGCCGCCGTCATGGACCTCCTTGCAGCCGTTGCCCAGCGCATTGCTTTCGGAATAGGTCACACCCAGCTGGCGGACGCCCAAGCCGTAGAGAATATCGATGCGGTCTACCTCGTTTTCAATAGGAGCGGCTCCCTCCACCACAAATACCATGGCGATCTTTCCGGCCTTCTTGGCGGCAAAAATGTCATCCACGGTCTTACAATGGACAATAAAATCCTGATGAGCCAGATCGCACAGCCGCATCCCCAGATCGTGAATGATGTCGATCCACTTCCAGCCGCCGGGACTGGAGATGATATTCACACCGTCCAGCTGGTTATCGAATACGCAGTCGATATTTGAATAGGCCAGTGCTTCATAAGCGGTCATCTCCCGGCCATTGCGCATCACATTGTCGATATTCTGCTTGCTGGTAACGTCCTTCGGGAACAGAGTCGGATGATCATGGACGCTGACATAGGGATATTTTGCCAGCAGCTCCGCAACACGAGCCTCCTGCTCCGGTTCCAGCTCTACTACATGGCGGCCGGCCCAGTCCCAGTCGGCCCACTCAAATTTGGGGAAATCCTTTCCCTCCTCCAGATACTCATATGCTTTGTAGCCTTTATAGGCAGGCTTCATTTTGTACTCCATTGCATGGTTTCCTTTCTGTTTTTAATTAGGACCAGACTTCTCGCAGCACCCGGATGGCATTGCCGCCCAGCACCTTGATAATTTCCTCATCCGTATAACCGTGTTTGATGAGCCATCTGGGAATATTCCAGCTTGCCTCAGTCGGATTTTCCAGATACTTCACAAAGGGAACCTCCTGATAAGGCACCGTGGTTTTGGAAGTATCCCCGGTAGACAGGGCTGCGGCAAAAGCGTGATGCAGACCCACGTGGTCGCCGTACATACAGTCCACGCCGAATCCCACATGGTCGATGCCCACCAGATTCTTTACATATTCGAAGTGCTCCATGTAACTGTCAATATCGTGGGTCATACGGGTCTTTGACATGGTGGTGTGTGGGGCAGCCTCGATACCGACCACACCGCCTTTGGCAGCAATGGCCTGAATCAATTCGTCGCTTGCAAGGCGCTTTGTGTTCCAAACACCCTTCGCTCCGGTATGGCTCATAATAATGGGCTTGGTGGAATGGACCACCGCGTCATAAGCGGTCTGAGAACCGCAGTGGGACACATCAATAAGCATACCCACCTTGTTCATTCGCTCCACACATTGCTTGCCGAACATGGTCAGCCCGCCGTCGTGGTCCTCCTTGCAGCCGCTCCCCAATGCATTGCTCTCAGAATAAGTCACGCCCAGTTGGCGGACGCCCAATCCATACAGGATGTCAATGCGGTCCACCTCGTTTTCAATGGGAGCAGCTCCCTCGATCACAAACACCATGGCGATCTTGCCCTCTTTTTTTGCGGCAAAGATATCGTCCACGGTTTTACAATGGACAATAAAATCCTGATGGGCCAGGTCACACAGCCGCATCCCCAGATCATGAACGATGTCGATCCACTTCCAACCGTTAGGACTGGAAATAATGTTGGTGCCGTCCATCATATTATCGAAGATACAGTCGATGTTGGAATAGGCCAGCGCCTCATATCCGCAGCGATCCCGGCCAGTCCGCATGGCGTCAAACAGCGGTTCACAGGTGGACATATCCCGTGTGGTAAAGTCCGGATGATCGTGGAGGCTGACGTAGGGCGTCCTTTCCAGCAGTTCCCTGCACCGGATCTCTTCTTCCGGATTCAGGGGCAGGATGTTTCGGCCGGCCCAGTCCCAGTCCGCCCAGTCAATGACCTTAAAATCCCTTCCCGGCTCAAGATACTGATACGCCTCATAGGGGCGATACCCTTTCTTCAGTTGAAATTCCATACAATTTGCTCCTGTTCAGCAGAACGGTCAGGCCCAGACTTCCCGCAGCACCCGGATGGCGTTGCCGCCGATGACCTTGCCGATGTCCTCTTCGCTGTAATTGTGCTTTACCAGCCAGCGGATGATGTTCCAGCTGGCTTCTGTGGGATTCTCCAGGCCCCAGACGAAGGGCACTTCCTCGTAAGAGGTATTCGCAGTTTCCGCTGTAGACAGGGCGGCGGCAAAGGCGTGGTGTACGCCCACATGGTCGCCGTACAGGCAGTCCACGCCAAAACCAACGTGGTCGATGCCGATCAGGTTCTTCACATACTCGAAGTGCTCCATCACGCTGTCCAGATCATGGGTCATCTTGGTTTTGGACATGGTTGTGTGGGGGGCAGATTCAATACCGACCACGCCGCCCTTGGCACCGATGGCTTTAATGAGATCATCGCCGGCCATACGCTTAATGTCCCATACGCCCTTGGCGCCCACGTGGCTCATGATAATGGGTTTCTTGGAATACATGACCGCGTCATAGGCTGTTTGCTGGCCGCAGTGGGACACATCAATAAGCATACCCACCTTGTTCATCCGCTCCACGCACTGCTTGCCGAACATGGTCAAGCCACCGTCGTGATCCTCCTTCATGCCATTACCCAAAGCGTTGCTCTCAGAATAGGTCACGCCCAACTGACGGACGCCCAGACCGTAGAGAATATCGATGCGATCCACTTCATTTTCAATGGGAGCTGCGCCCTCAATGCAAGGCACCCAGGCGATCTTGCCAGCCTTCTTGGCAGCAAAAATGTCATCAACCGTCTTGCACTGGATCAGAAAATCCTGATGAGCAAGGTCGCACAGCCGCATTCCCAGATCATGAATAATGTCGATCCACTTCCAGCCGCCGGGACTGGAGATGATATTCACACCGTCCATCATGTTGTCGAAGATGCAGTCAATATTGGAATAGGACAGTGCTTCATAACCGCAGACAGCGCGGCCCTGCCGCATGGAATCATAAATGTGGTCAATGCTGGACATATCCTTTGGGTAAAATGTAGGGTGATCGTGAAGGCTGATGTAAGGATGCTTCTTCAGGATCTCCTGCACCATGGCTTCCTGATCCGGCTCCAGCTCTACAACATGGCGTCCGGCCCAGTCCCACTGTGCCCATTCGATCTTTGGATAGTCCTTGCCCTCTTCCAGATATTCATAAGCCTTATAACCCTTATAAGCAGGTTTTTGTACAAAGTTCATCAGTTCAAACACCTTTCTTCATAATCTTTTTTGAAAAGAGGGGGGCTCCCGCAGGAGCCCCCCTCTCTCCATGCAACCATTACATACGAATCAGCAGGGGTGCTTTATTTCGCATGGACGTTGACAAAGTTGGCGCAGGCCAGGAACGCGCTATTGCCGGGGGACAGGTGCCAGCCGGTGAAGTTGGTGGTGTCAGCGGCATAGGTGTTGTTGGGCACGAACAGGTGGCAGCAGGGCAGGTTCTCCACAAACCACGTCTGCCATTGGTTCAGCAGTTCCACACGCTTGTTGTAGTCGGTTTCACTCTGCATAGCCTGCAGCAGATCCTCCTGCTCCTGGCTGTTGAACTCCATGAAGTTCAGAGTCTGGCCAATGCCGAAGCAGGTCAGCAGGGTGGTGTCCACATCGTCGATGGTGCCCCAGCTGCTGTAGCTGATGTCATACTGGTGGCCCTGGGTCACGTTGGCGGAGAAAGTTGCGGCGTCCACAGGCTGCAGCTTCAATTCCACGCCGGCCTTGGCAAAGTCAGAGGACAGAATGGACATGATGCCGTCCACGTTGGTCAGGGTGCTCTTGTAGGTGATGGTGAAACTCAGAGGCTTGCCGTCAGCGGTCTCGCGGATGCCGTCGCCGTTGGTGTCCACATAGCCGGCGTTCTCCAGGATGGCGGCAGCGGCGTCGGTGTCAAACTCGGGCTGACGGATGTTGGAAGCGGTGAAGTCGCCGTAAATGGGGCTAATGGGGGTGTACATGGGAGTGGCAGCTCCGGACATGGCCACGTTCACCAAAGCCTCACGGTCGCAGCTGGCGGCCAGGGCCTTACGAACATTCACATCCTGCAGCAGTTCGTTGGACTGAGAGAAGGTGAGGAGCGCATAGCCAAGGGAGCCAACAGATTCGATCTGATAGTTGGAGTTGCTCTGCAGCTGAGAAATAGAAGATGCGCTGAGGAAGTTGGCACAGACATCGACCTCGCCGTTCTGCAAGGCCAGCACCATAGCATTCTCGTCGGTGTACACGCGGAATACCACTTCATCAATGCAGGCTCCGGCACCGTCGTTGGCCAGGGTGAAGTAGGGGTTCCGCTCCAGGGTCACATACTCGCCGTCCACCCACTCGGAAACATAGTAGGGGCCGTAGCCGGCGCCGGAGTAAGAATAGGTGGTGGGCTCCTCCACAGAGGACCACTCGCTCTCCCGCATAATGGGCATCCAGAAGCCGGCGCCCTTCCAGAAGTTCACGTTGCCGGAAGTCAGAACGAACTCCACGGTGCGGTCATCCAGGCAGGAGGACTTGTCGGGATCCACCAGGCCATAGTAGCTGTCGAAGAAGCCGATGTGGTGCTCCACGCCGTACTTGGCAGTGAACAGCAGATCCTCAGAGGTGACGGGGGTGCCGTCGTTCCAGTAGAGTTCCTTCAGCTTGATGGTCCAGACGGTGCAGTCCTCGTTGGGCTCAGAAGACTCGGTCAGGTAGTCATACTTGTTGCCGTCATCGTCCATAGCCACGGGGTTGGGGCAGACCAGATTCATAATGGTGGCAGAGTTCAGGTCGTTCTGGCACCAGATGTTCATGCTCACGGGAGCGCTGTTCAGACCCACCCGCACGGTACCGCCGGTCTTGGAACCTTCGGCAGTGTCATCATCCGCCGGCTTTCCGCCGCAGGCTGCCAGGGAAAGCACCAGGCAGAGAGACAGCACGAGTGCAAGAAATTTTTTCATATTGTTACCTCCAGTAATATTTCATCACAGCTTCACTGCAACGTTTGAAATTGATTGGGCTGACACTCAGCCCTGGGCATTTTTCCGAAGGACACGACCTGCGTAGGTTCTCAGCAGGTCACCGTCTTTCAGTTCGACCTTGCCGTTGCATAGCACCAGATCGCAGCCGGTGCCATTCATCTGCGGTGTTTTGTACTGCATCTGATCCATCTCCGGATACCGGTAGTTGGGCAGATCGATCACGGCGATATCGGCGTAATTGCCTTCCACCAGGCGGCCCCGCTTATAGATGCCGAAGTGATCGGCCACCATGCTGGTATTTCTGCGGACAACCTCTTCATAGGGAACGCCCTTGCCCACATACATCTGGGCGAAGATGGCGAACCCGCCCCGGCGTCGGATCTCGTACCAATCGTAAGGATCCGCAGGATCTCCCATGATGGTGTCGCTGCCTACGGAAACATAGGGATTCTTCACGATGGATTCACAGTGGTCGATGAAGTTGCTGGGCACATTGGCGGCGGGTGCGTTGAGCCAGAACACATAGTTCTTCTCATCTCCCAGCAGATCCAGCATGCACTCATCTTCGTCGATGCCTCGCTCCTGCGCAATATCCCGGACAGATCGGTTTTCCAGATGGGGATCATCGGAGTTGACGATATAGACCTTGTCCTTAGGACCGGCAAAGGTATAGTTGTCCTTCTTGATCATTGCCCGGCCCTCAGGCGTATGCAGCGCCCTCTTAACACCCTCAATGCCCTGACTGAACAGCTCGTCACTGAGGGCCATGGTGAACAGCAGCATCCGCTCCTTGCCGGTGCAGTGTCCCACACTGCTGGGAATCACATCGATCCGGGCACGAACGCCGTCTTCTTCGATGGCTTTCAGAGCAATGTCATATGCCTCGGGCACAGCGGAAGCCAGATGGGAGATCTGGATCTTGGCACCGGTGCGGCGGCCCACCTCGCAGAATTCCGCAGTAGACTCGGGAATACCGATCTGGTGGCGGAGATGGGCTGCGGAAACTGCGTCATATCGTTTGATCTGACTGACTACATTGCACAGTTCCTCCATAGAGGCATACCGGCTGGGGACATAGTCCAGACCGAAGGAAATACCCCAAGCGCCCTGATCCATGTTGTGGCGGATGATATTTTCGATTTGTGCCTGCTCCAGCTCGTCCGGCGCCCGGTTATAGGCACCATGCATCACATACTGGCGGATACTGCCGTGGCCCAACAGGGTGACAAAGTTGCAGTTGGTTCCCACCTGTTCCACGGCCTGAGCATACCCCTCAAAATCATGCCAGTCGGGCCAGTCCCGCAGATAGCGCTGATACTGCTTCAGTCCCACAAGGCCATTTCCCAGATAATAGTCCAATACTTCCTTTTTATGTCCGGGTGTAATGCTGTGGCTGCAATTGCCGTTCACCAGCGTGGTCACGCCCTGACGGATATAGGACTCATAGCGCCCATCGTCAAAGCAATACCATTCCTCGTGAACGTGGGGGTCGATAAGGCCGGGAATCACGTATTTGCCGGCGGCATCGTATACCTCGGCAGCAGGCTCCTGAATATCAGGGGCAATACGGGCTACCTTGTCACCCTTTACCGCAACATCCGCTTTAACAGCAGGCTTTCCGGAGCCATCCACTACCAAGCCGTTTTTAATCAGATAATCATACATACGTTTCTACTCCTTTCTAATCACTCTCTGGATTTAGGGCTGAGACTGTCATTGATGGCCGTTCCCAGCAAATTGAAGCAAACCACATACACGACGATACACAGGCTGGGCAGCAGCCACCACCACCAGGGATTGGGGGAACTGATCACGGCGTTCTGCCCCCACGCCCGCTTGAGCATGGTCCCCCAGCTCCAAGTGGTCGGATCACCCAAGCCAAGAAAGCTCAGGCTGGCTTCCGTCAACACGGCGGAGGCCATCACCAGTGTCATATTGACGAACACCGGGCCGGTAGCGTTGATGAGTATGTGTTTGAAGAGGATCCGGGGCTTGGAGAGTCCCAGACAGGTGCAGGCCTCAATATACTGCATTTCCCGGATCTTCATGGTGCTGTTCTTCGTTACACGGGCCAACTGCGGCCAGGAGAATATACCTAAGATGATCGCCACGTTGGTAATAGAGGTTCCCATTACCGCCGCAATAATAATCATCAGCGGCAGCATGGGCAGCGTCATAAAAATGTCAATGAAGCCGTCGATCACTTCCCGGAGCCAGCCGGTGTTATAGCCGCACAGCAGACCCACCGGTATGCCGATCACGCCGGCAATGAGCATAGCCATAACGGAAACGTACAGCGAGGTGCGAGCACCCCAGACCAGTTCTGCAAAAATATCCAGACCAATGTTGTCGGTCCCCAGCCAGTGCAGAGCGCTGGGAGCCTGAAGAATATCCTGCGTGTAGCCATCTGGTTTGGCGATCAGCATCGGCCCCACCAGACCGATCAGCAGGATCAGCAAGACGCCGATCATACCGATCATACCGTTGCGATTACGTACAAAATAATAGAGGAAGCCTTTTCGTTCTTTCATAATCAACCTCCTAGCTTGATTCGGGGATCCAGCCAAGCGACCACAAGGTCAGTGAGAAAGCTCATGATTACCACGGCTACCGCCATCACAAGAAACGCACCCTGAAGCACCGGGTAATCCAGTGCATTCACAGCGTCATAGACCATCCGACCGATGCCCGGCCAGGAGAATACCGTTTCCGTTACCGTGGCGCCGCCTACCATGAATCCGATCTGCATACCGATGACCGTCACAGTGGGGATCAGTGCGTTTTTCAGCGCATGGACACGAAGTACACGCCCCTTGTTATTTCCCTTGGCGTAAGCGGTGCGAATATAGTCCTCATGCAGCACATCGATCATGCTGTTGCGGGTATACAGCACCGCATTGGCAAGGTTGGTGATGGACAGGGCGATGGCGGGAAGGATCAGATGCTTGGCAACGTCGCCGTAATAAGACCAGCCGGTGCCCTTGGGCGGTGTATATGCGCCGCCGGTAGGCAGCAGCTTCAGCTTAAAGGAAAAAATGTACAACAGTAGGAACGCCATAAATGGAATGAACACAGATATTCCCATCGTCACCAGCACGCTGATGACCCGGTCCGAAAGCTTTCCTTTGTGGGCTGCTGCGTACAAGCCCACGCTGATGCCAATCAGAATGACGATCAGCATGACTGCCGCCAAAAGCAGCAGCGTCCAAGGCAGCTTTTCCGCAATATACTGGGAAACCGGAATTCGCTTGGCAAAGCTGCTTCCCAGGTTGCCATGAAGCAATTCCTTCATATAGAGGCCGTACTGGGTCAGCTTCGACTGGTCCAGGCCGAACTCCTCGATCAGCGCCTGCTGCGCCTCCTCGGACATCTGGGGACTGACCATCAGATCTACGGGATTGGAGGGCATAGCGCGGACAATAAAGAATACCAGCGTCACGGAGAGCAGGATCGTCAGAATACCCCGCCCGAGACGTTTCAGAAGATAACGAACCATCGATCAACCCTCCTTTGCAAAGTGACAGCGCACGCAGTGATCAGGCCCCACCGTTTTCATGTCCGGCTCCTGCTCGAAACAAATGGGCTTTGCCATGAAGCAGCGTTGGCAGAATCGGCAGCCTGCCGGAGGATCTACCGCACTGGGAATATCTCCCTCCAGCAGGATCCGCTCCTTGTGGAGCGTGATGCTGGGCTCCGGTACAGCGGAAAGCAGAGCCCGGGTATATGGGTGGATATTGTCCCCCGTCAGTTCACTGTACGGGGCGATCTCCATGACCTTGCCCAAGTACATCACCATGACCCGGTCGCTGATATAGCGAACCACAGCCAAATCGTGGCCAATGAACACATAAGTCAGATGAAACTGCTCCTTCAGACTTTGAAACAGGTTCAAAATCTGCGCCTGTACGGAAACATCCAGTGCGGAAACGGACTCATCGCAAAAAATCAGCTTTGGATTCACCGCCAAGGCCCGGACGATGCCGATACGCTGCCGCTGACCGCCTGAGAACTCATGGGGATATCGGTCGAACACCGCAGGCTGCAGCCCCACGACTTCCAGCAGGTGCTGGATCTTTTCCTTTGCCTCCGCATAACTGGATGCCTGACCGTGAAGCAGCATTGGCTCGGCGATCGCATTGCCGATCTTGATTTTTGGGTTCAGGCTGGCGTAGGGATCCTGAAAGATCATCTGTATTTCGCTGCGCAGGCGACGCTTTTCGCCGGCAGATACTTTGAAGTCCGTAATGTCCTCTCCCTGATAAAACACCTGCCCGGAGGTGGAGGGCGTCAGCGCAAGGATCGTTCGGGCCAACGTGGACTTACCGGAACCGGATTCTCCCACGATTCCCAGCACCTCGCCGGGATAGACTTCGAAACTGACATCCTCTGCGGCGTGTACGTATTTCTGTTTTTCAATCAGCTTTCGCTTTTTCACAGGGAACATCTTAGTCAGATGTTCCGCTTTCAAAATGGGGGTTTCCTTTTTTTCACTCATGGTACGGTTCCTCCCCTTCAAAGTTCATCCAGCATTGAACGATATGGTCTTCTCCCACCCGCTTTACCGGTGGAATTTTGGTGCGGCACTCCTCCGTGCAGTGTTGGCAGCGATCCGCAAACCGACACCCCTCCTTAAAATCATACACAGTAGGCACAGTGCCGGGTATGGTGTAGAGCGGCTTCTTTTCACTGCGCATAGTAGGTACGGAGGCCATCAGTCCCTGGGTGTAGGGATGCAGCGGGTTGTCGAAAATCGCTTTCAGTGTGCCACGCTCAATGGCACGGCCCGCATACATCACCACCACCTCCTCGCAGATCTCTGCCACGATCCCCAGATTGTGCGTAATCAGCATCAGACTGCCGGAGGATCCCTTCAGGCGGCGCATGATATCCAGGATCTGCGCTTGGATCGTTACATCCAATGCGGTGGTCGGTTCGTCGGCGATCAGTATGGCGGGATGGTTGATAATGGCCATGGCGATCATTACCCGCTGGCGCATACCGCCGGAAAATTCATGCGGATATTGATCGATCCGGGTCTCTGGATTGGCAATGCCCACATCATTCAGCGCCTCACAGACCTGTTTCCGAATCTCATCTTCCTTCATTTCCGGATGGTGCAGCTTCAGACATTCGCCGATCTGCTTGCCGATCGTCATGACTGGATTCAGCGCTGTCATTGGCTCCTGAAAGATCATTGCGATCTGCTTTCCCCGGATCTTTTCCATCTCCGGCTCAGACTTTTTCAGCAGATCCTCTCCATTGAGCAGGATCTCTCCTCCCTGGACAGAGGCCGCAGCCGGCAGAAGCCGCATCAGAGAAAGGCTGGTCATGCTTTTGCCGCAGCCGGATTCGCCTACGATTCCCAAAGCCTTTCCTTCGTCCAACTGCATATTCAGATGGTCGATCAGGTTATAGACCTTTCCGTCATCGTCCTTAAAACCCATGCTGTAATCCTTGAATTGTACCTGTGTTGACATGGTTGATACCCACCTTTCCTCTGTGCATTTCCACTTCTAAGCGGAATCAATGCATTTCGGCCTCGCGCTTGAGGTTTCAAACGCTTTGACACTTTACCGCTTTGCAACACTAAACTTAAAATTAATTTTTGCTATCATAGTTCTTTGACGGCTAAAAATAAATGACATATGTCACGTTCTTTTCGCCGAACTTTTTTGCGGTTTCCCCGGAATTTTTGATGCGGCCGTGCAAACAAAAGGACTTCCCAAAATTTGTTTTTTCCTCAAGGACAAACGTCCCCCTTTTTGTTTCTCCAAAGATAATGTTTTGTCATCCCTTTACTTTTTTATAAATCTATGTTATCTTTACTATTACTAAGAAATATGGCTGCACAAGAAGAAAACGATTACTTTTGCACCTTCTAAAGGAATGTTTGCTATGATCCAGTTGAACGATCCTGCGCTGAAACGCGCACTGATAGAAAAACACCATTTTCAAGAGCATTTCTCGCTTGATCTGGAGAAATGCTCTGTCCTGCTGCGTTGTGAGGCAGGAGAAACCCTGTGCCACAGCGGTGAGATCTATCCGGAGATCCAGCTGTTGGCGGATGGGGCACTCATAGCCTCCAGCGTTTCTAAAAGCGGAAAACTGCACTGCGAGCTGCAGTATCAGAGTCCTAACATTTTAGGACTTACTTCCGCTCTTTGGAATAAGCCCGTCATTAACACCATTGAAGCGCTGCCCCCCTGCCTGTGTCTGAGTCTTTCCGTGGATCTATACGGGGAGGCGCTTCACCAAGATACAAAGTTTCTCAACTATGCCTGCTCGTATCTGGCAGAGCATATCAGGAAAAATTTCATTCACTATGAACAGCTGCCAACCAGATTAGCTCAGTTTATTCTACGGGAGCAAAAAGATGGTTACTTCGGCTACAACACCAGACTTTGCGCTGATGTGCTGGAAACCAGTCAACGGCATCTGCTGCGGACGCTTCGTTCTTTCTGCGATAGAGGTATCTTGGAGCACGTTGGCCGCAGCCGCTACAGGATTTTGGATGTGAGCAAGTTAGAAGCTCAGTAATTGATCGTCTGCCTTGATCCCATCCAGGCTTATTACGATTTCTGATGAATTATCTGTCGGTATAAAATGAAAAACTCCCATACCGGGTTTGCTTTCGCTGGCGCAAGCATAGCGTTTGTATGACAAATGCGCTTGCTGGGGAAATCCCCAGTCACCCATGCCGCCTGCGGGCGGAAACTTCTCGGCAACGTTGCCAGAAGGTGAGGGCGCAGGATCGGGTTCGGCCATATTGCCAAACCCCATCACAGCGGACTGCACGAAAGCGCTGCAGACGATCTTGTCACAAGCGGTAGCCGCCGAAAAACGGGTTTGACAATGTTGCAAAACCCGTTCTCAAAAAACGATGCCTCGCATTCTAAAGTATTTCTTCCCGTGCAAAGCATAAAATATCGGGTTCGGTGAATTCACCGAACCCGATATTACTTTTGGAAAAGTCGGGCCCCGTGCAGCCTTCTTTCACACCTGCTGGCATCCCTTGCCCGCCGGAGTGGGAGAACACCCGTGTGGGGCGGGAAACGCCACCGGTATTCCACAGAAAGAGAGATCCAGCGCCTGCGGGAAACCGTGAACGGGCCGGACAGCTTCCTTGATAAAGCAAAGCGGTACACGGATATCACGGAGCTGCCGCCAGAGTTGCTGTGGCTGTTCATTGAGAGGATCGTGGTCCACAAGAAAGAGGTAAAGTGGTCTAAACACGCACCCCAGACCGTGGAGATTTACTACAACGGCATTGGCTATGTCGGCAGTGGTCAGCAGGATATGGAAGAAGCACTGGAAGCACCAGAACCCCAGGACGCAGAGAAACCCCGGCAGGCATCGTAAACACGATGACCTGCCGGGGTATCCTGGGGATCACTTGTTCCTCCTGTGAGGGGGGGACATAGCCGCACCGCCTCTTTTTATCGTTCCTGTTACTTTGTCAGCGTGGCGACCCACTGGCTGTACTTGGCCAGATTCTCGTCCCGCTCCGCCTCATCCTTGCCGATGGTGAGAATGTAGACCTTGATCTTAGGCTCCGTGCCGGAGGGCCGCACCAGAATGGCCGTGCCGTCCGCCAGCTCATACCGCAGCACATTGCTGCCGGAGAGTTCCATAGCAGTCTTTTCACCGGTGCGGCAGTCGATGACGCTGCCGTCGGTGTAGTCCTTGCGGCGCAGCACCTCTACCCCGGCGATGTGGGTGGGGGGGTCGGCCCGCAGGGACTTCATCAGTGCCGCCATCTTCTCCAATCCGTCCAGACCCGGCATCACCAGATTGTGGGTCTTTTCGCCGTAGAAGCCGTACTTCCGGTACAGGGCCTCCAGCGCATCGAACAGGGTCATGCCCTGCACGGCATACCATGCCGCCATCTCCGTCAGGATCAGGGAGGCGGTAACGGCGTCCTTATCCCGGACATAGTCGCCCAGCATATAGCCATAGCTCTCTTCATAGCTCATGATCACATGGCCCAGCCCCTGAGACTCCAGCTGGTTCTTCTTCTCCGCCATGAACTTGAAGCCGGTGAAGGTATCGCAGCAGGTGACGCCGTTGGCCTCGGCCACCTTCCGGGCCATCTCCGTGGTGACGATGGTCTTGAGGAAGTAGGGATGCTCCGGCAGCTTGCCTGCCCGGCGCATGGCCCCGATGAGGTAATCCAGCATCAGAACGCCCGTCTGGTTGCCGGTGACGGGGATGAAGGAGCCGTCCCGGCTGCGGACCATGATGCCCACCCGGTCGCTGTCCGGGTCGGTGCCCAGAATGAAGTCGGCGCCCACCTTGTCCGCCAGCTGGATGGCCAGATAGAAGCCCTCCGGATTCTCCGGATTGGGGGAGACCACCGTGGGGAAGCTGCCGTCCAGCACCATCTGCTCCGGAACACAGTGCAGATGCTTCACGCCCAGACCCCGCAGAGCCTCCGGCACCAGCTTCCAGCCGCAGCCGTGGAAGGGGGTATAGACCATATGGAAGGTATCGGCCACCTTGGCCATGGACTCCCGGTCGTTGACCATGGCCATGACGTGGGACATGAACCGTTCGTCCGTCTCGGCGCCCATGATCTCGATGAGGCCTTGGGCCTTGGCATCGTCAAACTCCATCCGGCGGATGCCGGTGAAAATGTCGATCTGCTCCAACTCACGGGCAATGGCGGCAGCGTGCTGGGGCGGCAGCTGGGCGCCGTCGGACCAGTAGACCTTATAGCCGTTATACTCCTTGGGATTGTGGCTGGCGGTGACATTGATGCCCGCCTGACAGTCGTATTCCCGCACGGCGAAGCTCAGCTCCGGCGTGGGCCGCAGCGACTCGAAGATACGCACATGGATGCCGTTGGCGGCGCAGACCTCTGCGGCGGCTCTGGCAAACTCCATAGAGTGGTTGCGGCAGTCCATGCACAGGGCCACGCCCCGGCGCTTGGCCTCCTCGCCCTCAGCGCAGATGACGTTGGCAAAGCCCTGAGTGGCCCAGCGGATGACGTGGATGTTCATCTGGTGCAGGCCCACCTTCATGGTGCCACGCAGACCGGCGGTACCGAATTCCAGCGGCCCATAAAACCGCTCCCGGATCTCCTTCTCATCGTCCCGGATGCTCTCCAGCTCGGCGTGCTCCTGCTCGCTCAGGGCAGGGGATGCCAGCCACTTTTCATATTCCTGCATATAAGACATGATGGATGCTCCTTTCGGTTTACTCGCCTGCCTCGTTGGGCATGGGCATGGAGGCCAGCAGATTCTGGGCGTCCTCCGCCATGGAGGCCGGGACGTACAATCCCACGCCGAAGCCGGAGAAGCCGTTGATGACCTTTCCGGCGCCGCCCTCCTTGTCGTAGTATTTGAAACATGGGATCCCGTAAGCCGTCAGCAGGGAGATGGTCACGTCTGCGTCGGCAGGGGAATCGAAGGTGTGGGCAAGCAGGACTGCCTGCTCCCGCTCACCGTTTTCGTCAGTGGGCCAAGCGGGGATATTGGGGGAGATACCCCAGTAACTCAGTTCCATGGATAGGCCTCCTTTATATATGTCCTTGTATTATATCACGAATTTTCTTAAAAGGGAAGTGTTTCATTTGTGATATTTTGTTCCGGCGGAGATTTGATACGCCCGATAGATCTGCTCCAGCAGCATGATCCGGGCCAGATGGTGGGGGAAGGTCATGGGGGACATGGACAGCCGCCAGTCCGCCTGCCGCTTCAGGCTCTCGTCCAGCCCCACGCTGCCGCCGATGAGGAAGGTCAGCTGCGTCTTACCGGCCACGGCCAGTTCCTCCATCCGATGGCTCAGCTCTACGCTGGAACAGGGCTTTCCCTCGATGCACAGGGCGATGACTGCCCCGCCCTTGGGGAGCCTTTCCCGGATGGCTGCCGCCTCCGCCGCCAGCGCCCGCTGTACCTCCGCCGGGGAGGGAGACTCCGGCAGACGGCTCTCCGGAAGCTCCACCAACTCCAGCTTGCAGAAGCGCTGGAGCCGCTTGACGTACTCTGCCGCTGCCTCCAGATAGAATTTCTCCTTCAGCTTGCCTACGCACAGCACCGTCACTCGCTGCATACCGGCACCTCCGTCCCATAGGGGAGACTGACCTCGCTGCGGGGGGCCACCTCCAGCAGTACCTCCGCCTCCACCGTATTCAGGCGTTGCTGCACCGTGTCCCAAGCCCGCTGGGGAGTGTTGTTCTCCCGGCTCAGGTGGGCCAGAATGATGCACCGTGTGCCGCACCGGGCCATTCGGGCGGCGAACTCCGCCGCCGCATCGTTGGACAGATGCCCCTCATCCCCCAGGATGCGGGCCTTCAGGGAATAGGGATACGGCCCGCTGCGGAGCCACTCCACGTCGTGGTTGCTCTCCAGCACCAGCGTATCCACCCCCGCCAGAGCGGCTTCCGCCTCCGGGGTCACAAAGCCCGTATCCGTGAGAAAGCCCACGGCGGCGCTGCCGTCCACCCGGTAGTCCACGCTCTGGGCGGCGTCATGGGAGGTGCGGAACACCGTCACCCGGCAGTCTCCCACGGAAAACACCGTCCCCGGCTCCACCGGACGCAGCAGGGACTCGATGCCGGCAATGCGGTAGGCCAGCTGCCGGGCGGTGCCGGGACTTGTGTAAATGGGGATGCGGTGGTGCTTCACCATGGTTTGCAGGCCGCTGACGTGATCCGAATGCTCATGGGTAATGAGTACGCCGTCCACGTCCGCCATGGTCAGCCCCAACTGCAAAAGCCCCGCCTTGATGCGGCGTGTGGAAATTCCGGCGTCCAGCAGCAGATGCACGCCCCCGTCCGACAGCAGCAGGCAGTTCCCCTCGGAGCCGCTGGCCAGTGTATGTATGGTCATCAATGTGTCTTTCCTCGCAATAAACCGACTTTCCGCCGCAGACTGCCAACAGCCTGCGGCGGAAAGCTTATGTCCTATCAGCAGATGTGAGCCTCGGTCTCCTCCGGCTCCGGGATCTCCTCCACCCGGATATCGGCGCCCAACTGGCGGAGCTTGCCCACCAGATCCTCGTAGCCACGCTCGATATACTGTACCTGCGTCAGCTCCGTTTCGCCCTGAGCGGCCAGACCGGCGATGACCAGAGCCGCACCGGCCCGTAGATCACAGGCCTGCACCGGCGCACCGGTGAGTTGTGTGACGCCCTCCACCACGGCAACCCGGCCGTCCACTTGGATCTGAGCGCCCATGCGCCGCAGTTCCTCCACATACTTGAAGCGGTTGTTCCATACGCCCTCCGTCACCAGACTGGTGCCTTGGGCCAGACACAGCGCCACCGTGATCTGGGGCTGCATATCCGTGGGGAAGCCGGGGTAGGGGAGGGTCTTGACGTTGGCCCGCTGCAGCGGCCCGCTGCGGCGGATGAGCATGGTGTCGTCCTGCTCCTCCACCGTGACGCCCATTTCCATGAGCTTGGCGGAGATGCAGTCCATGTGCTTGGGAATGATGTTGCGGATCAGCAGCTGTCCGCCTGTGGCGGCCACAGCGGCCATATAGGTACCCGCCTCGATCTGGTCGGGGATGATGCAGTAGGTGCCGCCGCTGAGGCGCTCCACGCCCTTGATGCGGATGGAGTCCGTACCGGCGCCCTTGATGTCGGCACCCATGGAGTTGAGGAAGTTGGCCAGATCCACGATGTGTGGCTCCTTGGCGGCGTTTTCGATGGTGGTGGTGCCGTCGGCCAGCACGGCGGCCATCATGATGTTCATAGTGGCGCCCACGGATACCACATCCATATAGACGTTGGCACCGGAGAGCCGGCCGCCCCTGGCTGCGGCATGGACGAAGTTGCCCTCCGTCACCTCGGCGCCCATGGCCCGGAAGCCCTTGACGTGCTGGTCAATGGGCCGCACGCCAAAGTTGCAGCCGCCGGGCATGGCCACGGTGGCCTCGCCGAAGCGGCCCAGCAGTGCGCCCAGCAGATAGTAGGACGCCCGGATGCGCCGTGCCATATCATAGGAGGGATGGGTGCTGCGGACGGTGCGGCAGTCGATCTCCACGGCGTGCTGATTCAGCACCCGCACCCGTGCGCCCAGCTCATCCAGAATGGAGAAAAACAGGGTCACGTCGCTGATTTGGGGGATGTTCTCGATGCGGCATACGCCGTCCACCAGCAGGGCGGCAGGGATGATGGCAACGGCGGCGTTCTTGGCACCGCTGATCGTGACCTCACCAAACAGGGGACGGCCACCGTGAATGATATACTTGTTCAAAACAGGCATCCTCTCTTTTTACATATAGCCGGGACAAGGGTAGCTTGCCCGGAGACGGTAAGCTTCATACGGCCGCGGCCGGAAGCGTTTTAGCATAAGGATACCCTCGGCTTTTCACGAGGGATACATAACATAGTATACCACAATTTTTTCTAAAAGCAATGACAAAGACATTACAGAGCGAAAAAATCTGACGGAAAATTTCGCTCCGCAATGTCTTTTTTGTTACAGTTTTGTTCCTTTCCCGTCAGCCCAGCCAGCGGAAATGTCCTGTCACCGTCATGCGGGGGATGTCGTTGCGCTCCACCGCCTCGTCGATGGGGTTTCCGTGGTGGATCAGGAAGGGGATACCCTGCCGGTTCCGCCGATCCGAGCACAGCCCGATATGAACCCGGTCACCGAACACCACGATGTCCCCCGGCTGCCACTGCTGCCCGTCCGACAGATCGCAGGTCAGCACCTGCGCATGGCGGCGGAAGAAGGTATCCAAGGTGTTGACCCGGCGGAAGTCGATATTGGAGTCGGGGGTGGTGATGTGGGGATACGCCTCCGGATAGGCGGCAATATCCGCATCCACCAGCGCCTTCAGGTCATAGCCTGCCGCCTGAAGAGCCTGCCAGATGACGTCGGTGCAGACGCCCAGTCCGTCGTCGGGATAGCCCCCGGCATAGTACTTGCTCTGATAGTGGGGATCCGTGGCGATGTAGGCCCGTGCGCCCAGCACCACATCCGTCCAATCGTCCACGCCGTCGCCGTCGGCGTCGTTGGGGCTTTGCAGGTCCGTCAGTCCCAGCTGCCGGGCGGTATAGGACCGCTGCGGTCCGAAGCGCCACAGGGTATAGCCCGCCGCCAGCACCGGGATCATCAGCAGCCACAGCCACCGAAGGTGCCGCCGTCTGCGGCCGGAGTATCGCTTTTCCATCCGTCATCCCTCCTTGTTGGGGAGAAGTATACCAGACGTCTGGCGAAAAATCCATTACATTTCCGTCACCGACAGCTGCTCCGGGGAAAAGTGCAGCCGGAAGGAATTGCGGTAGAACTCGATGAGCCCATCCTGCTGGAGCCTGCTCAACTCACGGGACAGGGCGCTGCGGTTCACCGCCAGATACGCCGCCATCTCCTCACGGGACAGGGAGAGCCGGAAGCAGTCGGATCCCTGACGGCTGCGGCAGTCTTGCAAATACAGCAGCACCCGCCGCCGCAGGCTTGGCTCGGAGAGATAGGTGACCCGGTGCCGCATCTGCCAGAACTTCTGGGCCGATTCCCGCAGCAGATTCATCCGCAGCCGGGCATGGCCCTCACAGTGGCGCTCACAGCCCCCCATGATCCGCTCCAGCGGCAAAAACAGCACCTCCGCCCCCTCCGGGGAGAGCACCGATACCGGGCTTGCCTCGCCTGCTGCCATGAGCATTTCCCCGAACACGCCCCCGGCGGTGTGGCGGGCCACCAGCTGCATGGCCCCGTCCTCCCGGTACTGTACGGCGTCCACGGCCCCCTGCAGGACGATGCCCGCCTGCAGGACCGTGTCCCCGGCGTGCCAGAGGAACTCCCCCCGGCCATAGCGGCGCACGGAGCCGCCAAGGCACGTCAGCAGATGCTGCAGCTCCTCCGCCTCGATGCCGGAGAAGAGAATGGTTTGTTGTAACAGAGGGATGTCCGGCTGCATAGACGGCTCCTTTCGTTGCACGGGCAACGTAAGCCCAGCGATAGTGTGGTAAAATAGGGAAAAACTTCTGGAGGTATAAACCCATGAACAAGAAAACACTCTGGATCACGGAGACCGCCGTGATGATCGCCCTGCTGGTGGCGCTGCAGTGGGCCACCAAGCCCTTGGGACAGTTCGTCACCGGCTCCTGCGTGAATCTGGTGCTGGGGGTATCGGTGCTGGTGGGTGGCCTGTGGTGTGGCCTGACGGTGGCGCTGGTGAGTCCCTTCTTCGCTTTTCTGCTGGGCATCGGCCCGGCGTTTCTGCCCATTGTCCCCATGGTGGCCGTCGGCAACATGGTGCTGGTGGTGATCCTGCACCTTCTGGCAAGCCGTGACAAGATCGCCGCACGCAGCTATCTGGCCGTGGCTGTAGGAGCCGTGACCAAGTTTCTGGCCCTGTGGCTGCTGATCGTGAAGCTGGTGCTGCCTACACTGGGACTGGCGGAAAAGCAGGTGGCGGCAATCTCTGCCAGCTTCTCTTGGCCCCAACTGGTGACTGCCGCCATCGGCGGCGTGCTGGCCGTGACCATCGCCCCCCTGATCCGCAAGGCCCTGCGCTCCAAATAAGAACGTATCAACCGTCTTTTAACGGAAAACAGCCTGCCGGTGTTACCGGCAGGCTGTTTTTTGCTTGCCAAGGTCGGCGCTTGAAAGATCCTTGGATTTTCGGGCAGCGCTATTACCGCTCCCGCCACATCCGTGGGGAGAGCATCACCAGAATGGGCATCAGCTCCAGCCGCCCCAGCAGCATCAGCAGCGACATGACCACCTTGCTGAACCCGGAGAAGGGGCTGAAATTCCCCGCCGGGCCCAGACGGCCCAGCCCCGGTCCCACGTTGCCGAGACACGTCAGCACGGCGGTGAAGGACTCCGTAAAGCCCAGGTTGTCCCAAGCCAGAAGGGTGGCCCCACCCAGCAGCAGGATCATATACGCCACCATGTAGGCCGCCGCCGAGGAGACCACCCGGTCCTCCACCAGCTGTCCGTCCACGGTGATGACGGAGATATGCTTGGGGTGCAGGATCTTTTTGATCTCCCGGTGCAGCAGCTTTCCCAGCAGCAGGATGCGGGAGACCTTGATGCCACCGGAGGTAGACCCGGCGCAGGCGCCGGTGAACATGAGGATCACCAGCAGCATCTGACCAAAGACCGGCCACTGGGCAAAGTCCGCCGTGGCGAAGCCGGTGGTGGTCACGGTGGACACGGCGTTGAAGACGGAATCCTTCAGCGCCCGACCCAGCGGAACGCTCTGCTGCACCATGAGACTGGCGGCGATAAGGCCGATGGACCCCAGCGTCAGCAGGGTATACAGCCGCAGCTCCTCGCTGTGCAGCGCCTCCCGGATGTGTCCCCGCAGGGAGATGAAGATCAAAGAGAAGTTGATGCCCGACAGGAACATGAAGATGGCCACGATCCATGTGATGGCCGGGGAGCCGAAGGCGGCGATGCTGGCGTTGCGGGTGGAGAAGCCACCGGTGGAGATGGTGGCAAAGGAGTGGACCACGGCGTCGTAAAGGTCCATGCCCGCCAGACACAGAGCCACGATCTCCGCCGTCGTCAGACCAATGTAGATGCCATAGAGCACCTTGGCGGTGTCGTTGACATGGGGCAGCAGCTTGCTCTTGATAGGGCCGGGGCTTTCGGCCCGCATCAGGTGTACGGCCCCCGCCCCCGCCCGGGGCATCAGGGCCAGAAACAGCACCAGCACACCCATGCCGCCCATCCACTGGGTCAGCGCCCGCCAGAAGAGGATACCCCTTGGCATGGCCTCCACATCCGTTAGGATGGTGGCTCCGGTGGTGGTGAGGCCAGAGGCCGTCTCGAACAGGGCATCAGCATAGTGGGGGACAGCCCCGCTGAGGACGTAAGGCACCGCCCCGAACAGGCACAGCACGACCCACGCCATGGCCACCACCGTATAGCCGTCCCGACCCTGCAAACGGTTCTTCCGGGCCGGGATGCGGGTGAGGATCAGCCCGCACAGGCTGCACAGCCCCAGCGTCCACAAAAACGGCTCCCAGCAGGCCTCACCATAGCCTACGGACACCAGCAGCGGCAGCAGCAGGCACCCGGCTTCCACCCAGAGGGTATAGCCCATGATGTTCAGTATCAAACGAAAGTTCATGTCACTTGTCCTTTGCACATTCCGTAAATATTATAATGAGAAATAGCCGTATCGCAAATGGTCATAAGTATTCAAATTATATTCCCCCGGACTGTCCCTGTCAAGTCCGGCCCGATGCCCCTCCGGAGAGGGGATGGGACTGCGTGGGACGAAAATTTTTGCACAAAAAACATCGCCGCAGGAGGGCAGGACGCCCGGCCCCCATGAGGTGAAAAGCCATGTTCTGTGGAAAAATCTCACAATTCTTGCGGAATTGTATACACTTTCGTGACTTTTTCGGAAAACTAATGATAATTTTTCACTGCAACAAAAGATTTTATCCCATTGACTTTGGCTGTGAATTATGTCATTCTTAACATAATTCAATCATATGCACCGGAGAATGGGGTGCTATTCTCCGTGCCGACGAAAGGAGTGTCCTGCTTTGAGCAGACTGGATATCAAGACACCCAGCCGGGCCCAGACCGTGGTGGAAGGGCTTTACCGGGATATGGAGCGGCGCATTGCCGCCAGCCCTCCGGGCCTGTGTCCGGTGGATATGTCCCTGTCGTTTCTGCAGCTGTGCCATGCACAGACCTGCGGCAAATGTGTCCCCTGCCGGATCGGGCTGGGGCAGCTGACGCTGCTGATCAATCAGGTGCTGGACGGCGAGGCTACCATGGAGACCATCGCCATCATCGAAAAGACCGCCCGCAGCATCGTCAACACCGCCGACTGTGCCATCGGCCGTGACGCCGCCCGTCTGGTGGTTGAGGGGCTGGAGGGCTTCCGGGATGACTACGAGGAGCACGTGAAGCACAACCGCTGTCTGGCGGGCCTGCAAAATCCCGTTCCCTGTGTGGCACTGTGTCCCGCCGGCGTGGATATCCCCGGCTACATGGCACTGGTAGGGGAGGGTCGCTGCGCTGATGCAGTGCGCCTGATCCGCAAGGACAATCCCTTCCCCACGGCCTGCGCCTATATCTGCGAGCATCCCTGCGAGGCCCGCTGCCGCCGGAATATGGTGGACGATGCCATCAATATCCGTGGCCTGAAGCGCTATGCCGTGGACCACGCCGGGGTGGTACCCCAGCCGGAGTGCGCTCCCGCCACCGGCAAGAAGGTGGCCATCATCGGCGGAGGCCCCAGCGGTCTCAGTTGCGCCTATTACCTGGCCCTTATGGGTCACGGGGTCACGGTGTACGAGGAGCGGGAGCAGCTGGGCGGTATGCTGCGCTACGGCATCCCCAGCTACCGCTTCCCCCGTGAGAAGCTGGACGCCGAGATCGAATCCATTCTGTCTCTTGGCATTGAGGTACATACCGGTGTCACCGTGGGCCGGGATATCTGGCTGGAGAAGCTGGAGCAGGAGTATGACTGCATCTACATCGCCATCGGCGCTCATCAGGATAAAAAGACCGGCATCCCCGGCGAGAACAGTAAGAACGTCATCTCCGCCGTGGAGATGCTGCGTGCCATCGGCGACAACGAGATGCCGGATTTCGCCGGCAAGCAGGTGGTGGTCATCGGCGGCGGCAACGTGGCCATGGACGTCACCCGCAGCTCCATCCGGCTGGGGGCCGACAAGGTCACCTGCGTCTATCGCCGCCGTCAGGCGGACATGACGGCGCTGCCGGACGAGATCACCGGTGCGCTGGCGGAGGGAGCCGAGCTGATGACGCTGGCCGCTCCCGTCCGCATCGAGGCCGATGAGGACGGCGCCGCCAAGGCCCTGTGGGTCCAGCCCCAGATCATCGGGGAGGTGGACAAGGCAGGGCGTCCCCGTCCCGGCAAGGCGGCGCTGGAGGAGGTCCGCATCCCGGCGGATGTCATCGTGGTGGCCATCGGACAGGGCGTCGAGATCCAGGGCTTCGATCAGGCCGGCGTCCCCATCCAGCGGGGTGCCTTTGTGGCGGGCCTGTCGGGGCAGGTGCGGGATATGGACAGCGTGTTCGCCGGCGGCGACTGCGTTACCGGCCCTGCCACTGCCATCCGGGCCATTGCCGCCGGCAAGGTGGCAGCCGCCAACATCGACGAGCATCTGGGCTTCCGCCACGAGATCACCGTGGACGTGGAGATCCCCAGCCCCAAGCTGAACAACTCGCCCCCCCACGGGCGCATCGATACCACCGAGCGGGAGGCCTGTGAGCGCAAGCACGACTTCGAGGATATCGAGTGCGGCTTGACCCAAGAGGGGGCCTGCGCCGAGGCAGGCCGCTGCCTGCGGTGCGACCACTTCGGCTACGGAATTTTCAGAGGAGGTCGAAACGAAAAATGGTAACATTGACCATCGACAATCGGACCGTTACCGTGCCGGAGGGTACCACCATTCTGGAGGCCGCCCGCACCGCACGCATCGAGATCCCCACCATGTGCTATCTCAAGGAGATCAACGAGATCGGTGCCTGCCGCCTGTGCATCGTGGAGGTGGAGGGTCAGGAGCGCCTGATCCCCTCCTGCAACAACGTGGTGGCCGAGGGCATGGTGATCCATACCCACTCTCCCCGTGTGCGGGAGGCCCGCCGGGTGAATCTTCGGCTGCTGTTGAGCCAGCATGAGATCCGCTGCACCAAGTGTACCCGCAGCGGCAACTGCCGTCTTCAGCAGCTGGCCAACGATTATAATCTGCTGGGGGAGCACTACATCAAGGACTTGCGGAATATCCCCACGGATTTCAGCAACCCCGTGGTGCGGATCGAGAACCGCTGCGTCCGCTGTATGCGCTGCGTCCAGATCTGCGATAAGGTCCAGGGGATGCACGTATGGGACCTGATGGGTACCGGCTCCCACACCACCATCGGCGTGGGGAAGTACCGCACCCTGGGGGAGTCCGACTGCACCTTCTGCGGCCAGTGCGTGGCCCACTGTCCCGTGGGTGGCCTGCAGGAGCACGATGACACCGGCAAGGTGTTCGATGCTCTGGCCGACCCCAATAAGATCACCGTGGTGCAGATGGCCCCCGCCGTCCGGGTGGCCTGGGCAGAGTACTACCATCTGACGCCGGAGTTCGCCTCGGCGGAGCGCATGGTCACCGCCCTGAAGCAGATGGGCTTTGACTACGTGTTTGATACCAATTTTACCGCCGACCTCACCATTATGGAGGAGGGCAGTGAGTTCGTGGACCGCTTTACCCATCGGGAGCGGTACACGTGGCCCATGTTCACCTCCTGCTGTCCCGGCTGGGTGCGGTTCCTGAAGGGCCAGTTCCCGGATTATACCGACAATCTCTCCACTGCCAAGAGTCCCCAGCAGATGTTCGGCGCTCTGGCCAAGAGCTACTTTGCCGAGAAGATCGGTGTGGACCCCAAGCGCATCTTTGTGGTGTCCATCATGCCCTGCACCGCAAAAAAAAGCGAGGCGGCCCTGCCCACCATGCGGACCATCAGCGACGATCCCGACGTGGATGTTGTGCTGACCACCCGTGAGATCGTGCGGATGTTCCGGGGCGAGCAGATCAACCCCGCCACGATGGAGGAGACTCCCTTCGACAGTCCGCTGGGTACCGGTACCGGTGCGGCGGTGATCTTCGGTGCCTCCGGCGGTGTGATGGACGCCGCCCTCCGCAGCGCCTATTATCTGGTCACCGGCTCCAATCCCGACCCTGATGCCTTCAGCGCCATCCGTGGCGTGAAGGGTTGGAAGGAGGCCACCTTCACCATTCCGAAGGTGGGCGACCTCTCCGTGGCGGTGGTCAGCGGCCTCTCCAACGCCCGGCAGCTGATGACCGATCTGGAGGAGGGGAGGGTCCACTACGATTTCGTGGAGGTCATGGCCTGTCCCGGCGGCTGTGCCGGCGGCGGCGGGCAGCCCATCCACGACGGCACGGAGATGGCCGAGGCCCGTGGAAACGTTCTGTGGAGCATCGACAAGAAGTCCCCGGTGCGGTTCTCCCATGAGAACCCGGAGGTCCAGACCCTGTATCGGGAGTACCTGCGTGCCCCCCTCAGCGGCCGTTCGCACCACCTGCTCCATACGGATCACGAGGGCTGGAAAATGCCCAACCAGAAGTAAGACATAAAAAGAGGACTCTGAGCCGATGGCTCAGAGTCCTCTTTTTATGCAGCGTTCAAGCAGCACCGTCATCCGCGGGGCTGGAAGGGCTGGCCCGTCACCACGTCCAGCCATGTGAACTGTCCATCCTCCAGCACCATGCAGCTGTGGGGGCTGTTCTCCTTGGGCAGGGCTACGGAGCCGGGATTCAGATAGGTGTAACGGTCGCAGTCCCGGCGCACCGGCACATGGAAATGTCCGCACAGCAGGATATCTCCCTGCCGCAGGGGCGGCGGCGTGTCCGGCCCGTGGATGTGGCCATGGGTGGCGTGGATGGTGAGGCCGTCCAGCACCAGCAGGGCGGAGTCGGAGAGAATGGGGAAGTGGAGAACCATCTGGTCCACCTCGGCATCGCAGTTGCCCCGGACGCACAGCAGCTCATCCGCCATGTCGTTGAGCAGCTTGGCCACGGCGGGCGGCTCATAGCCCTCCGGCAGCGGGTTTCGTGGGCCGTGGTACAGCAGGTCTCCCAGCAGCACCAGCCGCTGGCAGCCGGTATCCCGATAGAGCTCCAGCAGCCGCCGGGTGTAGGCGGCGGAGCCGTGGAGGTCGGAGGCGATCATCAGTTTCATGAGAAAAACTCCTTTCGGTGGAGAATATGTCTCATTCTACCAGCCTTGGAGGAGAAGGGCAAGCTTTTTCTGCCCTTACGCCCGTTCCCGCCGCACAAGACCCAGCAGCAGGCTCACTGCCAGCATCACCGCCGCCACACTGACCCAGCAGAAGCCCATATCGTACAGGGGCAGCTTCCGGCAAAGCTCCGTCACAGCGCCCAGCGACAGCTGTGCGGCATCCAACGCATAGATGACGCTGACGGTTCCGGTACCCGCCACCACCAGAGAGTAGACCCAACGATTCTTGCCCCACAGGCTGTGGGTCAGCCCCAGCAGGATCAGCACAATGGCCACGGGGTAGATGGCGTTGAGAATGGGGATGGAGATGCTGAGGATGGCGTTCAGTCCCAGATTGCACACCAAAAAGGAGAAGCCCGTCATCACCAGCACCCATTGGCGGTAGGAGAGTTTTCCGAAAAGGGTGGAGAAATACTGGGAGATGGAGTTGATAAGCCCCACGCAGGTGGTGAGACAGGCCAGCGTGAAGATGGCCGCCAGCAGCACGGCTCCCGGCGCACCGAACAGTTGGTAGACGATGCACCGCAGGGTCCATGCGCCGTTTTCCTGAATGGCATAGACTCCGGAGCTGCACATCCCCATGTAGGACAGCATGGCATACACCAGCGCCAGAATGGTTCCGGCGAAGATACCTGCCAGAACGGTGTGCCGCATCCGATCCCGCTTTTCCGTCATGCCGAAGGAACCCAATGTGGTAGCAATGACCAATCCGAAGTTCAGGGCGGCGATGGTGTCCATGGTCTGGTAGCCCTCGGAAAAGCCCTTCAGGAAGGGGGCGACATCATAGGCCGTCTGGGACGGGGCCACGTTCACCTCTCCCCGGAACAGAAAGCAAACGAACAGGAACACCAGCAGCACCAGCAGACTGGGGGTCAGGAAGTGGCCGATGCGGTTCACCAGCTTTCCCGGCGTCATGCACAGCCATAGGGCCACCAGAAAGAACGCCAGCGAGTACACCAGCATCCACACGGTGGTATTGGCGCCCTCCGGCAGATAGGGGGCCACCGCCATCTCGAAGGGAACAGAGGCGGCACGGGGGATGCCAAGACCGGGACCGATGGAGAGATAGATCAGCAGGGTGAAGACGATGGCGAAGCGCTTGCCCACCTGCTGCCCCAGCCGGTCCAGCCCGTCAAAGCGGGCTACCACTACCACACCCAGCACCGGCAGCACCACCGCCGTGGCCAGAAAGCCCAGCATGGCCGGCAGGGTGTGGTTCCCGGCGTTCTGCCCCAGAAAGGGCGGGAAGATCAGGTTCCCTGCCCCGAAGAACAGGGAAAACAGCATAAAGCTCACCAGCAGCATTTTGTTTCTACTCAGTTTCATGTCGATACTCCTTATTTTCCAAAAATTTCCGCAAAAAAAAGACCCGTCCCAAATTTCTTTGAGACGAGTCTTGCTATACAATACCCGCGGTACCACTCAAATTGCACGACGAAAAACGTCCTGCCACTTCAGGCTCTATCAAGCCCTATGCACTCACGTAGCCTACACGGAGTCTCCTACTGACAGATGCGTTGGGGGACTCGGCTCGGAAGGGATAAGAGTTCTGGCGCTGTCCGCCGGGCTTCCACCGTCCCCGGCTCTCTATGCGACGTGCTGCCAGCTCCGTCTTCGTCATCGCTTTTGATGTTCACTTGTCACGGACATCATACCATCCCGTAAAGAACTTGTCAAGAGGGAAAATCTCACGCCGACGCATCGTCCTTCACCGGCTCCTCGCCGTGAAGCTCCCGTCGGATGGCCCGGAAGCGCTGGGGAACCTCCTCCTCCGCCATGCGGATGGGGACGTCCGTGGTACCGGCGGCCTGCGCCGTCTCGTAAAACCAGCACTTGTATTCCACCGTCTCCAGCGTGTGCTGCATCTCCCGGATCTGATCCAGCAGAACCTGCCGCTGGTGGTGGAACATCTGCAGCCGGGTGTCGATGGTGTCGTCTCCCTGCATGGCCAGCTGGATGTATTGCCGGATGTCACGGATGGACATACCGGCCTTTTTCATGCACCCGATGATCTGCAGCCACTCAAAGTCCGATTCCCGGAACATCCGAATGCCACCGGAGGAGCGCTCCACAAAGGGCAGCAGCCCCTCCTTGTCATAGTAGCGCAGCGTGGATGCCGGGATATCCAGCAGCTTCGCCATTTCACCAACGGTATAGACCATTTTCCAATTCCTCCGAAAAAATTTTGCAAAACCCCTTGACTTAAAGTGTACTTTCAGTTTTAGAGTATAGATAAGCTTTAAGAGCATCATACAGCGCAGAAGCGCTGCTGTCAAGACTCCGTTTTTCGGAGCCGGAGAATGAATAATCACAAAAGGAGCGAGGAACATGAACAAACCCTATATCGTGTGCCACATGATGGCCTCCGTGGACGGACACATCGACTGCGCCATGACGGAGCAGCTGCCGGGCGTGCAGGAGTATTACGCCACGCTGGACGCTCTGGAGGCCCCCACCCGTGTCAGCGGCCGGGTGACGGCGGAACTGGAGATGGCCCGGCCCGGCGCCTTCCAGAGTGAGCGCCATACCCCGCTGGGCCGCACCGCCTTCTCCAAGGCCGCCGAGGCGGAGGGCTACGAGGTGGTGGCCGATACCCACGGCACCCTGCTGTGGGACAGCGTCCCGGAGGGGGAGCGTCCTCTGCTGATCCTGACCTCGGAGCAGGTGAGCCGGGAGTATCTGGCGTATCTGGACCGCAGCCGCATCTCGTGGATCGCCTGCGGCGCTGAGGGCATCGATCTGCCCCGTGCCTGCGACATTCTGGCGCAGGACTTTGGCGTAAAGCGCATGGCGGTGGTGGGCGGCGGCCACGTCAACGCCGGATTTCTGGCGGCCGGCCTGCTGGACGAGGTCAGCGTGCTGGTGGGCGCCGGTGTGGACGGCCGGGGCGGCCAGCCTGCGGTGTTCGACGGACTGCCTGCCCAGCGCCCGGTGACGCCTCTGACGCTCACCGGCGTCAAGACCTATGACAGCGGCGCCGTCTGGCTGCGCTACCGCACCGTACACGACTGAAAGCAGGAGGAAGTCATCATGAAATACGAAACCAAAGAGGCCTTTGAAGCGGCCAATGCCTTCGGCACCGGGGAACCCAACACGGCGTATGCCCGATTCTTTCAGGGGGATTCCTTCCTGAACCCCCTGACGGACCCCAAGAGCGGCCTGTTTGCAGCCAACGTCACCTTTGCGCCGGGCTGCCGCAACAACTGGCACATCCACCATGCCGCCAAGGGCGGCGGACAGCTGCTGCTGTGTACCGCCGGCGAGGGCTGGTATCAGGAGGAGGGCAAGCCCGCTGTTTCCCTCCATGAGGGCAGCCTGGTGATGATCCCGGCAGAGGTGAAGCACTGGCACGGCGCCAAGAAGGACAGCTGGTTCAGCCACATCGCCGTGGAGATCCCCGGCGAGGAGTGCCGCAGCGAGTGGTGCGAGCCGGTCAGCGACGAAGCATACAGCAAACTGTAAGGAGGAGAGCCATATGGCAGTCAAACAGACGGCGGGGCGGGACGCCCTGAGGGAGTTCGCCCCGAAATTCGCAGAGCTCAATGACGATGTCCTGTTCGGTCAGGTATGGAGTCGAGAGGACAAGCTATCCCTGCGGGATCGCTCGCTGGTGACGGTGGTGGCCCTGATGGCGCAGAGCTTGACGGATGAATCCTTCCGCTACCACCTGCTCGGCGCTAAGAAAAACGGTATCACCCGTGAGGAGATTGCAGAGATCGTCACCCATGCGGCCTTTTATTGCGGCTGGCCCAAGGCGTGGGCGGTGTTCCGCATGGCCAAGGGGATCTGGACGGAGGAGGATGCCAAATGATTTTGCAGGAGACCTATACGCTGGCAAACGGTATAGCCATCCCCAAGCTGGGGCTTGGCACATGGTTCATTGACAACAACAAGGCGGCGCAGGCCGTCCGTACGGCGGCGGAGCTGGGCTACCGGCTCATCGATACGGCTCAGGCCTACGGCAACGAGCAGGGCGTGGGCGAGGGCATCCGCACCTGCGGCCTGAAGCGGGAGGAGCTGTTCGTGGCCAGTAAGGTGGCGGCGGAGCACAAGACCTATGAGGACGCCGCTCGCTCCATTGACGAGACGCTGGAGAAAATGGGCCTGACGTATCTGGACCAGATGCTCATCCACTCTCCCCAGCCGTGGAGGGAGTTCCGGGCCGAAAAGCGGTATTTTCAGGAGAACAGGGCCGTCTGGCGTGCGCTGGAGGATGCTCAGGCAGCGGGAAAGGTGCGGGTCATCGGCGTCTCCAATTTTCTGCGGGACGATCTGGAGAACCTGCTGACCGGCTGCCGGGTGCGTCCGGCAGTGAACCAGCTGCTGCTGCACATCGCCGGTACGGACCTGCCCTTGCTGGACTACTGCACCCGGCAGGACATCCGGGTGGAGGCCTATTCCCCCATCGCCCACGGCGAGGCCCTGAAAAATCCGGCCATCACCGCCATGGCGGAGAAATACGGCGTTTCCGTGCCGCAGCTGTGCATCCGCTATGTCCTGCAGCTGGGAGCGGTGGCCCTGCCCAAGACGGCGGACCCCGGCCATATGCGCTCCAACGCCGCCGTGGACTTTGCCATCTCCCCGGAGGACATGGAGACGCTGCGGAGCATGGAGCACCTGACGGATTACGGCGATTACAATGGATTTCCGGTGTTCAGCGGCAAGCCGTTGGCGTGAAAGGAGAAGAATGATGCGTAAACTGAAAAAATGGAGCTGCCTGCTGCTGGCTCTGCTGATGCTGCCGGCGCTGGCCGCCTGCGGAAAGAAGCAGCAGCCCGACAGCGATGCCTCGCAGAACGAGGTGCAGGACACCGATACCCCACAGGATAGCACCCCCACCGAGGAGCAGACCAAGGTGCTGGTGGTGTATTTCTCCGCCACCGGCAGCACCAAGGCTGTGGCGGGATACATCGCCGAGACACTGGGAGCCGATACCTTTGAGCTGACACCGCAGGAGCCCTATCAGGCGGCGGATCTGGACTACAACAACAGCGAGAGCCGTGTCTGCCGGGAGCACGCTGACCCCGCCCTGCAGGATGTGGCCCTCACCTCTACCGCTGTGGAGAGCTGGGAACGATACGACACGGTGTTTGTGGGCTATCCCATCTGGTGGGGCGGCAGCGCATGGCCTGTCAACGGCTTTGTGAAGGCAAATGACTTCACAGGGAAGACGGTGATCCCCTTCTGTACCTCTGCCTCCTCCGCCCTCGGCCAGAGCGGGGAGACGCTGGCTCAGCTGGCCGGCACCGGCGACTGGCAGGAGGGCCAGCGCTTTGGCAGCAGCGCCGCCCGGAGCGCCGTGGCGGACTGGCTGACGGGGCTGGGCTTCACGGTCCGATAAGCACCCATTTCCGGGAAAAGTGCCTTGCATCCGCCGCCCTCGGCTGATACAATGGGGGAGAGCGGGATGTCCCGCCGCCCGGAGCGATCCCGGAGAAATGTTGAAAGGAGCATACACATGAGCAAAATTCTGGTTGCCTATTTTTCTGCCAGCGGCGAAACGGCCCGTCTGGCCAAGACGCTGGCGGGTGTCATCGGTGGCGATCTCTTCGAAATTCGTCCCCAGACGGCCTACACTGCAGCCGATCTGGACTGGAACAACGCCAAAAGCCGCAGCAGCGTGGAGATGAACGACCCCAAGAGCCGCCCGGCCATGGCGGAGACCCCTCGGTTGGCGGGTTATGACACGGTGTTCGTGGGTTTTCCCATCTGGTGGTATCAGGCGCCCCGCATCATCCAGACCTTTCTGGAGAGCGCCGATTTCTCCGGCAAGACCGTGATTCCCTTCGCTACCTCCGGCGGCAGCGGCATGGGCAGGACCGTGGAGCTCCTGCGACCCTCCTGCGCCCCCGATACCCGCTGGAACGAGGGCAAGCGCCTGTCCAGCCATGCCTCCGCGCAGGAGGTCTCTGCGTGGACGAAGAACCTGCCCCTGTAAAGTAGTTTCCCTTGAAAGCCTATCCGCCTGAGCGGATGGGCTTTTTTCTTACCCGTCGTTGACGGAACCGGCAAAACACGGTACAATAGCTTCATCTGATCATGTGAAAGGAGCCCGCCGCCATGGAACACACCAACCGCACCATCCGCCCCTTGACCCAGCAGGATCTGGAGGCCTATCTGGACATCTACCTCAACGCCTACCCGGCCTATAAAACGCTGGACGAAGCGTGCCGGGAGCACTACCGGGAGAAGCACCGTCTGGAGCTGCGGGAGGACCGTCAGGTGCAGACGGTGGGCCTGTTTGAAGGGGACGTACTCATTGCCACCATGAAGCTGATCCTCTTTTCCATGAACTGCTTCGGCCGGATGCAGACGGCCTGCGGCCTGATGGCGCTGGAGGTACACCCCCTCCATAAAAAGCAGGGGGCGGCGCTGGAGATGATCCGCTACTTTGAGGACTACGCCCGCCGCCACGGCGCTCTGCTGACGCTGCTGCTGCCCTTCCAGATCTCCTTTTACCGCCGCATGGGCTATGGCTTTGCGGGGAAGCTCTACGAGTACCATCTGCCCACCGCCGTGCTGCCCAAGCCCGAGGGAGAGGCCCGCCGCCATCTGCGCCTGCTGCAGCCGGAGGACTTTGACCGGGTGCTGGCCTGTCACAGCCGCTTCGCCGCCCAAAACCACGGCATGGTGGAGAAGTTCGAGGAGGAGGTTCGGGCCGCCCGCACGGATATTCAGGTGCGCCGCATCGGCTATTGCGCCGATGACGGGACGCTGCGGGGCTATGTGGCCTATCGCTTTGAGAGCGCCAGCGACACCAACTACACCCGCAACCGCCTGTCGGTGGAGGAGCTGGTGTACGACGACGGCGTTGTCCTCCGGGCGCTGCTGGGAGCGCTGAAGCTGCAGGAGGATCTGGCCCAGACGGTGCTCCTCCGCACCGGAGAGGAGGACTTCCACCACCTGCTGGAGGACCCGCAGGACGTCTCCGGCAACTACATCGACTACGGCTTCCTGCAAACCAACGTCTCCGCCATAGGCACCATGTTCAAGCTTCTGGACCCGGTGGCCTTCGTGACCGCCACCGCTTACCGCCCCTTCCCGCAGGGGACGCTGACAGCGGCCTTCTGCTACCGTGATGAGCTGGCCCACCGGGACTGCCGCACGGTGCTGCGCTTCGACGGCGGCCGCTGGTCCGCCCTCCCGGAGGAAGCACTCGCCGAGGTAACGGTGACGTGCCGGCAGGGGGATCTGGCATCCCTGCTGATGGCCTCCTGCGGATTGGAGGGCATGGTGCGGCTGGGAGCCGTCGCCGTCACCGGCCCTTGGCAGCAGCTGGCGCAGCTTCTTCACTACGGCCAGAAGCCGTGGCTGAACTCCGACTATTGATTCCTCCGTTTAGTTTACTCAGCCGTCTGGCTCACCCCGCCGGTTGACGAAAAAGAGAGTGTGTTCCATCCGGAACACACTCTCTTTTCGTATCGGGTATCATTACACGGAGAACAGGATGTCTGCATAGGTGGGATAGGGCCAGTAGTCGGCCCCCACCAGCGGCTCCATGCGGTCGATGATGCTCCGCATCTCCTCCAGCCGGGAGGCCACCTGATCCCGGTAGTACCGGGCGGCGTCGATGCCGGCATCGGCGGCGGGAGCGGCCTCCAGCGCCCGGCTCATAGCCTGGCAGGCGTCCAGCAGGTCGCCGCTGAGGGCGTCCAGCTGCGCCACCAGATAGCTCTCCACCCGGCAGGAGGTGGTCATCTCCGCCTGCCGCTTCCTCACAACGCCCTTGGCCAGATCGCCGGTGTAGCGGGTGACGGCGGGCAGGATGCCCCGCAGGGTCATATCCCGCAGGGTAGCGGCCTCAATGGCCGTGACCTTGCAGTAATTCTCCAGATGGATCTCATACCGGGCGTGCATCTCCTCCGGCGTCAGGATGCCGAAGCGGGAAAACAGCGCCACATTCTTCTCGTCGATGTAGGCGGGCATACAGTCCACGGTGTCCCGCAGATTGCTCAGCCCCCGGCGCTTGGCCTCCTGTACCCAGTCGTCGTCGTAGCCGTTACCGTCGAAGATAATGCGCTGGTGATCCCGGAAGGTATCCCGCAGCAGCTCCTGCAGGGCCTGATGGAAGCTCTCCGCCTTCTCCAGCCGGTCGGCAAACTGCTTCAGCTCGTCGGCCATGATGGTGTTGAGCACCACATTGGGGCTGGCGATGGACTGGGAGGAGCCCAGCATCCGGAACTCGAACTTGTTGCCGGTAAAGGCCAGCGGGGAGGTGCGGTTGCGGTCGGTGGTATCCTGCGGCAGCTCCGGCAGGGTGTCCACGCCGATCTCCAGCTTCTTCTTGGTGATGTCCACATAGGCCGTGCCGTCGATGATGGAGCGGAGGATGGCCGTCAGCTCGTCGCCAAGGAAGATAGACACAATGGCGGGAGGCGCCTCGTTGCCGCCCAGCCGGTGGTCGTTGCCGGGATAGGACACGCAGCAGCGCAGCATCTCCTGATACTCGTCCACGCCCTTGATGAAGGCCGCCAGAAACAGCAGGAACTGTGCGTTCTGACTGGGGGTGCGTCCGGGCTTGAGGAGGTTCTCACCGGTATCCGTGGCCAGCGACCAGTTGTCGTGCTTGCCGCTGCCGTTGACCCCGGCAAAGGGCTTTTCGTGGAGCAGGCACACCAGATCGTGGCGGTCGGCCACTTTCTTCAGAAACTCCATGGTCAGCTGATTGTGGTCGCAGGCGCTGTTGGCGTCGGAGTACACCGGGGCGATCTCATGCTGGGCGGGAGCTACCTCATTGTGCTCCGTCTTGGCCAGCACGCCCACCTGCCACAGCTCCTGATCCAGCTCGTGCATGAAGGCCGCCACACGGGGCTTGATGGCACCGTAGTAGTGGTCGTCCAGCTCCTGCCCCTTGGGAGGCTTGGCTCCGAACAGCGTGCGGCCGCAGAGCATCAGATCCTCCCGGCGGCGATACATGGCCTTGTCGATGAGGAAATACTCCTGCTCCGGCCCCACCTGAGCGGTAACGTGCTGCACCGTGGTGTTGCCGAACAGCCGCAGGATGCGGACGGCCTGTGTATCCAGCTGCTTCATAGAGCGCAGCAGAGGCGTCTTTTTATCCAGCGTCTCGCCGCCGTAGGAGCAGAAGATGGTGGGGATATACAGGGTCTGATCCTTGATGAAGGCATAGGACGTGGGATCCCACGCCGTATAACCACGGGCCTCGAAGGTGGCCCGCAGACCGCCGGAGGGGAAGCTGGAGGCGTCCGCCTCACCCTGCGACAGCTCCTTGCCGGACAGCTCCATCAAAATGGTGCCGGGGACGTTGGGGGCGATGAAGCTGTCGTGCTTCTCGGCGGTAAAGCCCGTCATGGGCTGGAACCAGTGGGTGTAGTGGGTAGCGCCCTTTTCGATGGCCCAGTCCTTCATGGCGGCGGCGATCTCGTCGGCGATGGAGCGATCCAGAGAAGTTCCTTGGATCAGGCACTGCTGCCATGCGTCATAGACCCGTTCCGGCAGACGCTGTCGCATCTGAGCCTGGCTGAATACCATGCTGCCAAAAAGCTCCGGGATGCTTCGTACATTCTTCTCGTTCATGTGATGCTCCTTTCGCCGCACACTGCGGCACTAAAGTTTTTACAGAAACAGCTACAAAAGCTGCGGTGTCACATAGGCCTCTATCACCGCCGCTGCCACCAGCAGGGGGATGATGTGCATGACGAACAGGCGCAGCAGATCCTTCATCAGGGGACCCATAACGCCCTTTTCGTTGTGCCGGACGTAGTCTGTGACCTTGCGGCAGAGATAGATGCCGCTGCTGAGGGCCAGGATCAGGGCCGGCAACTCGAAAATGCCGTGGGGGACGATGCCCGCAAAATACGCCAGCAGGGAGATGCCATTGTTGACGTACACCCCGGCAAACAGCCCCAGCAGCAGGGAGTTGATGCCGATGGACAGGGCCGGGAGATAGATAAAGGGGATAAAGCCATAGGCGATGCTGAACACCGTCGCCCGGACGTTGTTGCCGAACAGTGCCAGCACATCCACCCGGCCGGTGGTATCCATGATGCCCAGCTCCGCCATCTGCTGGGCGAACTGCAGGAACAGCTGGTCTGCCAGATCCGGCAGCAGCAGGCTGACGGCAAAGCCCAGCAGGATCAGCGCGCCGAAGGCGATGGCGGTGATGCGGAGGGAGTAGCGGTACTCCGTGCGGTAAAATCCGTGCAGCCGGGTGCGCTGCTGCGCCAGCCAGTCCATCATGCCCCCAGCATGGCGAGACCGGCGTTCAGGCGGCGCAGCGTCTCATCCTTGCCCAGAATGCGGCAGATCTCCACGGCTCCGCCGGGGGTCACCAGCTTACCGGCGGCGGCGATGCGGACAGGCCACATGAGGGTGGCGTTCTTCACCTCCAGCCGCTGCGCCAGATCAACCAGTGCGTCGTGAATGGCCTCGTCCGTCCACTCCGTCAGGCCCTCCAGCACGGGGATGACCGCCTCCAGCATGGCACGGGAGACGTCAGGGTTGGTCTTGGATTTCTTATTGGTATAGTAGTCCACGGGATACTCCGGCAGGGCATCGAAGAAGTCCACCTTCTCCGGGATGTCCGTGAGCTTCTCGCACCGGGCCTGCAAAAGAGCGGCAATGGCGGCGGTGTCGAATCGGGGATCTGTCACTGTCTGGCGGATGTAGGGCTCGGCGGCCTTGGCGAAGGCCTCCGGGGCCATGCTCCGCAGATAGACGGCGTTGAAGTGATCCAGCTTCTGCCGGTCGAAAATGGCGGGGGATTTGGAGATGCCCGTCATGTCGAAGGCCTTTACCAGCTCCGGCAGGGTGAACAGCTCCTGCTCCGCCAACTCCCCCTTGGGGCTCCAGCCCAGCAGGGCCACATAGTTGAGGATGGCCTCGGTGAGATAGCCCTCCGCCTTCAGATCCTCATAGGAGGGATCGCCGTGGCGCTTGGACATCTTGTTCTGAGCGTCCCGCATGACGGGGGAGCAGTGAACATAGGTGGGGACCTCCCAGCCGAAGGCCTCGTACAGCAGGTTATACTTCGGGGCGGAGGCCAGATACTCGCTGCCCCGCACCACATGGGTGATGCCCATCAGGTGGTCGTCGATGACGTTGGCGAAGTTATAGGTGGGCAGACCGTCCCGCTTCAGCAGCACCTGATCGTCCAGCGTGCTGTTGTCCACGGTGATGTCCCCGAAAATGGCGTCGTGGAAGGTGGTGGTTCCGGCGGGGATACGCTGGCGGATGACGTAGGGCAGACCTGCCTCCAGCTTTTCCTGCACCTGCTGGGCCGTCAACTCCCGGCAGGGATCGGCGGCCCGGTCAAATTCCCCGGAATCCTCCTCAGACTCCGTCTTTTCGCAGAAGCAGTAGTAGGCGCCGCCCTTTTCCACCAGCAGCCGGGCGTACTTTCCGTAGGTGTCCCGGCGCTGGGACTGGATATAGGGGGCCACGGGGCCGCCTACGTCCGGTCCCTCGTCATGGGTCAGGCCGCACTCGGCCATGGTGCGGTAGATGACATCCACAGCGCCCTCCACCTGACGGCTCTGGTCGGTGTCCTCGATCCGCAGGATAAACGTGCCGTCGTGGCTGCGGGCGATGAGCCAGGTGTACAGCGCCGTCCGCAGATTGCCCACGTGCATATAGCCGGTGGGGGAGGGGGCGAACCTGGTGCGGACCTTTCCGTGGGGGATCTTGGCCTCCATTTCCTCGAAATAGCTGTGATCCAGTGTCATGGGCTTGTCCTCCTAATATCGATTCATCACGTTGCAAAAATTTTCACCCATATATTATATTTCACCTCCGGGAAAAGTCAAGAATGTTTGTTGCATTTCTATGGGAATCATGGTACCATCCATAGAATAGACCATATCACTTGAATATGTCTGATATTTGCCCCGCATATCCGGTTGGCTGCTGGTCAGGAGAGCGGGGTAAAACAGGGTGGCCCGGCCGCCTGATAAGGAGGAAAAAGCAATGCTGCGAAAGGATCGGGAGCGGGATGCCGCCTTTGCCTGGGAGGTATTCCAGAAGGCTCCCTATGCCACCCTGTCTCTGACGGATGAGGTGGGGAAGCCCTACGCCATCCCCATCTCCCCGGTGGTGGATGAGGCGTACCATGTGGTGTATTTCCACTGCGCCGGTCACGGCGAGAAGTGGGAGCTGCTGGCGAAAAACCCGCCGGTATGCCTGTCGGCAGTCTCCTATGCGGCGGCCATCCCCAACGAGTTCTCCATGGCCTATGCCTCGGCGGCGCTTCATGGCCGTGCGGAGGTGGTCACCGATGAAGCGGAGCAGGTGAAGGCCATGCTGCTGCTGTGTACCGCCTATGACCCCAAGGGCATGGGCCGGTTCAGCGAGTATATGGAAAAATATATGTCGGCCACCCGTGTGGTGAGGATCGTGCCGGAGACGGTGACGGGAAAGAGTTACGCTGCCCCGGAGAAGGAGCCCCACGGCTGCGGCGGCCACCGCTAAAAGAGGGCGGTTGGAAAGCAGACGATCGGGGAACAGCTGTCGGAGAAAGAAATGACGGAAAAGTCAGACAGCTGAGGAAGGGCAGCCGCTGCCCTTCCCGGTAGCCTTGTCGGAAGAAAGAATCGGAGGATTGTTTGGAAGAAGAAAATGCAGTTTTCGGATCAGGACAAATGATCTGGACAAAATTCCAACTGATATAGGACAGATATAGGACGAAATTTCTGTCAGAGATCAGGACAAAAGGAGACGGAAAAGTGGACATTTTATATGCGCTGGAAAAAATTCGAACGCCCTTTTGGAACGGCGTCATGAGTGCCGTGACCCAACTGGGCGGCGAGGTGATCTTCATTGTGGCGGCGGTGGTGGTGTTCTGGTGCGTCAGCAAATGGGAGGGGTACTATCTGATGACCATCGCTTTCTGCGGCACGGTGCTGAACCAGTTTCTGAAGCTGATCTGCCGGGTGCCGAGGCCGTGGGTGCGGGACCCCAACTTTACCATTGTGGAGAGCGCACGGGCGGAGGCCACGGGGTACTCCTTCCCCAGCGGCCATACCCAGAACGCCATAGGGCTCTTCGGCGGCATGGCCCGGTGGGGCGGACGCCGGTGGGTGCGGCTGGGACTGACGGCACTGGCGCTGGTCATCGCCTTTTCCCGGATGTATCTGGGGGTACATACCCCGGCGGACGTGGGGGTGTCGCTGGTACTGGCGGCGGCGCTGGTGCTGGGACTGTATCCCCTGATGCGGCGGGCGCAGGAAAAGCCCCGATACATGGGCTATGTGCTGGCTGCCATGCTGGTGGTCAGCGGGGCCTTTGTGGTGTTCGTGGAGGCCTATGGATTTTCGGCGGACACGGATGCGGAGAATCTGGCCAGCGGCATCGGCAATGCATGGAAGATGCTGGGCGCTGTGGCGGGTATGACGCTGGCGTGGCTGCTGGACCGGCGGTATATTCACTTCGAGACGCAGGCCGTCTGGTGGGTGCAGGTCATCAAGGTAGTGGTGGGCATGGCGCTGCTGCTGGCCATCAAGAGCGGCCTGAAGGCTCCGCTGCTGGCACTATTGGGCCATGAGGGGTTGGCCGGCGGCGTGCGGTACTTCCTGCTGGTGCTGGTGGCGGGAGCCGTCTGGCCGCTGGTATTCCGCCCTATGAGTAAGTGGGGGAAAGGGAAAAAGTGAGAAAATAAAACAGCTGTAAGGCAGAGTTACCTTACAGCTGTTTTTCTTGTGAAGAAATATATTTCTCGATTACTCCGGAGGTTCGATTCCCCTGAAACGGGCAATTTTGCTGGCGGAACCAATCAAGGGACACGGATCAGAAACCACCGAATTTTATTTCCTTGCGATTTTCGACCCGTAAACGGGAAACTTGTGTTCTGTTTACACGGCTTCCCCCTATTAAGGCATCTGCTTGCATAAACTCCTCTATCAAGACTTCTGCCTGCGGCTCGCTTGGCTGCTCGTCGATGGAAGGGAAAGCTTTCAGGGAGCACCTTCGCCGGCAGGGCTGGTGGTTTCCGCATCCAAAGAAAAAACATCCCCGAGCTGTACCGGGGATGTTTTTTTATGGGTGAATAGGGGGAAGGGACGGCTTAGAAGCAGCCCTGAGCCATCATGGCTTCCGCCACCTTCTTGAAGCCTGCGATGTTGGCACCGGCCACCAGATCGTAGCCCAGACCGTATTCCTCAGCGGCCTCGGCAGACACCTGATGGATGGTCTTCATCATCTTATGCAGCTGGGCATCCACCTCCTCGGCGGTCCAGACCAGACGCTCGGAGTTCTGTGCCATCTCCAGAGCGGAGACGCCCACGCCGCCGGCATTGACGGCCTTGGAGGGGGCCACGATCATATGCTTCTGGGCCCGCAGGAAGTTCAGGGCGTCGTTGGTGGTGGGCATATTGGCCACCTCGATGTAGTACTTCACGCCGGAGGCGGCGATCTTTTCGGCAGAATCCATGCGGACGTCGTTCTGCATGGCGGAGGGCATATTCACATCCACATCCTTGGCCCCCCAATGCTTGGCACCGGCCACGAACTCGCAGCCAAAGCGGTCGGCATAGGGCTTGCAGTGCATGGGATCCTTGGCACGCATCTCCAGAATGAAGTTCAGCTTCTCCTCGGTGTTGATGCCGTCGGGATCGTGGACATAGCCGTCGGGGCCGGACATATAGGTGACCTTGGCACCCAGCTCAGCGGCCTTCTTCATGATGCCCCAAGCCACGTTGCCGTAGCCGGACAAGGCGATGCGCTTGCCCTCGATGGTGTCGCCCTCGTGCTTGAGGACCTCCTGCAGATAGTAGACAGCGCCGTAGCCGGTGGCCTCCGGGCGGATCAGGGAGCCGCCGTAGCTGAGGCCCTTGCCGGTGAGGACGCCGTTCTCCCAAGCGCCCTTCAGGCGGCGATACTGGCCGAACAGGTAGCCGATCTCACGGCCGCCCACGCCCATGTCGCCGGCGGGGACGTCCACGTCTGGCCCGATGTAGCGGTACAGAGCCGTCATGAAGCTCTGGCAGAAGCGCATGACCTCGGCGTCGGACTTGCCGGCGGGATCGAAATCGGAGCCGCCCTTGGCGCCGCCGATGGGCAGGCCCGTCAGGCTGTTTTTGAAGGTCTGCTCGAAGCCCAGGAACTTGATGATGCCCTCGTAGACGTTCTTCTGGAACCGCAGGCCGCCCTTGTAGGGGCCGATGGCGCCGTTGAACTGGCAGCGCCAGCCACGGTTGGTATGCCACTGGCCATTGTCGTCGCACCACACCACCCGGAAGGTGAACATACGCTCGGGCTCCACCATGCGGCCCAGCAGGTCTACCTTCTCATACTCCGGGTGCTTTTCGATGACCGGCTCGATGGAGGAGAAAACCTCCTCTACGGTCTGCACGAACTCCGGCTCGTTGCCGTGCTTTGTCCGAACGTTTTCCAAAACACTGGCCAGATATGCGTTCATAATTTGTTCCTCCTAAATCCTTGTTCCGTTACTTTCACAGGAAGAATGAACCCTGTTAAGGTCATGATAACACCAATTTCCGGTTCCCGCAAGGGGGTCCGGGGGAAAAGGATGGGAGGGGGTTACTGAAAAATACCGGCGTTTTTTGTGCAAAACATAAAAATTGGCTAAAAAAATATGAGAGTACAAGAAAAAATGTTAGAGCAGCGAAAAATTGAGCCGGGTAAAAGGGGAGAACTTTCATAAGCAGAAGTACAGACGGATATTGACATTTGCCAAATTGCTTATATAATATACTATGGCTTGGCGAGTGCATCCAAGCGGTACTTAAAAACAAAGGCGTGCCGTCCGCCCAAAGGCGGCAGCCGGGGCGTGGCTGCGCCCGGCGGATTGGAGTTTCAAAGATGACCTATTCCATGACCGTGGCGGGCCTGCAGCGGGAACTTCCCATCTGCAAGGTTGCGGATGATCTGTATATCGGTGCATTCATCTGTTTCGGTGATGCAGAGCTGACGGTGGCCTGCGCCCGTGACCTGCTGAAGCTGGTGGAGAATGAGGAGTACGACTACCTCTTCACCGCCGAGGCCAAGAGCATCCCCCTGATCCACGAAATGGCCCGGCAGTCCGGCGCCAAGAAGTACTTCATCGCCCGGAAGGGCCCCAAGGCCTATATGCCCGATCCCATCCATGTGGAGGATCGCTCCATCACCACCGCCGGGGTGCAGAAGCTGTATCTGGGCCGGGACGACGCCGACATGATCCGTGGCAAGCGCATCGTGCTGATGGACGATGTGATCTCCACCGGCGGCAGCCTCCACGCCATGGAGGAGCTGGTGAAGCTGGCCGGCGGCATCGTGGTGGACCGCATCGCCGTGCTGGCCGAGGGCGACGCCCAGCAGCGCAAGGACATCCAGTATCTGGCTCCGCTGCCGGTGTTCAACGCCGACGGTACGGTGAAGTAAGAATAGCCTGTGAAAAGAGGGAGGACGCTGCGGCGTCCTCCCTCTTTTCAAGGGAAGATGTGATACCCCCCGAAGCCGAAGGCTCCGGGGGGTATCACGCTATGGGGAGGATGAGGAGGTCAGATATAACGCTGACTGGAGACATCGAACACACCACGGGTGGTGATCCGCAGAGAAGGGATCACCGGAAGGGCCATGAAGCTCAGGGTCATGAAGGGGTCGATGCCACGGGAGACGCCCAGACCGAAGGCCTCGTCCTTGGCATCCTCCAGAGCGCTGTTCACCATCACCAGACTGTCGTCGGACATGATACCGGCGATGGACAGCGTCACCTCGCCCAGCACCTGACCGTTCTCCATGACGGTGATGCCGCCACGGTTCTCCACGATGCGGTTGGCGGCGGCGGCCATATCCTCGTCGGTGGCACCCACCACGATGATGTTGTGGCTGTCGTGGCTGATGGAGGTGGCTACGGCGCCACGCTTCAGGCCGTAGCCCTTGATGTAGCCCAAGCCGATGTGGTGGGTGTTCTTATGCCGCTCGATGACGGCGATCTTCAGAATGTCCTGCTCCGGGTCGGCGTGGTCGGCGTAGCCGGCATCCTGAGTGACGATCTCGCCGGGGATCATACCGATGACGGCATGGGGGCGGCCGTCGGAGAAGTCCTCCGCCGTCAGGTGGGCCACATGGAAGGTGTCGTGAGCCCGCTTCACCAGATAGGGGTCGATCTCCGGGGCGGGGAAGTCCCGCAGCTGACCGTCGTACATGAGGACGCCGCGTTTATAGACCATCTCGATCTCGAAGTGTTGGAAGTCGTCGATGATGACGAAGTCGCCCAAATAGCCGGGGGCAATGGCACCACGGTTGTTCAGCAGGAAGTACCGGGCGGCGTTGTGGCAGGCGGCCTTCACGGAAACGATGGGGTCGGCCCCCAGGGAGATAGCCTTTTTGACGATGTAGTCGATGTGGCCCTTTTCCAGCAGGTCGTTGGGGTGCTTGTCGTCGGTGCAGAACATACAGCGATCCACGTACTGGCTGGTGAGCAGGGGCATGAGAGCCTCCAGATTCCGGGCGGCCGTACCCTCACGGATCATGATGTACTGGCCAAGACGCAGCTTATTCATGGCGTCCTCCATATCGGAGCACTCGTGGTCGGAGTAGACGCCGGCGGCGATGTAGGCGTTGAGATCCTTGCCGGAAAGGCCCGGCGCATGGCCGTCGATCTTCTTGTGGTGGGCCTGAGAGGCCACGATCTTCTCCACCACCTGACCGTCGCCGTTGACCACGCCCACATAGTTCATCATCTCCGCCAGTCCCTGCACACGGGGGTGGTCATAGAAGGAGTCGATGGCACGGTAATCCAGATTGGCGCCGGACTCGTCCAGCGGCGTGGCGGGGACGCAGGAGGGCAGCATGAAGCGCACGTCCACCGGCAGGTCCTCCGTGGCCTGCAGCATATACTCGATGCCGTCGGTACCCATGACGTTGGCGATCTCATGGGGGTCGGTGATGACGGTGGTGGTGCCGTGGGGCAGCACCGCCTTGGCAAACTCCGTGGGACTCACCAGAGAGCTCTCCAGATGGATGTGAGCGTCGATGAAGCCGGGCAGCACCAGCTTGCCGGACACGTCCACCTCCACCTTGCCGTGGTATTCGCCCATACCTACAATGAGGCCCTCTGCCACGGCGATGTCCCCGTGACACAGCTCATTGGAGAATACGTTGACGTAAGTGGCGTTTTTCAGCACCAGATCCGCCGGAGCCCGGCCCGCCGCCACGTCGATGACGTGGAGCTTCTTATTGAGCTTACGGTTGATCTTGCCGGCATAGCTTTCCTTGACAGACATAAACGGCTCCTTTCTCCCGCCGGGCGGGATGCGCTGGGTGGTATCTCTTTTATTGATTCCTCATATTATCACAGCTTATAAGAGTTGTCCACAAAAATTTTTGTAAATTTTGCATTTTTCTTGACAGAGCCCACAGGAAAGGATACAATATCGATATATGATATCGAATGACGATGCAGGAGGAGAGCTATGACAGGAAAAGCGGGCGCACCGCTGACGGAGGCCATGTTCTACGTGCTGATGGCGCTGCGGCGGGGAGAGCTGTGCGGCACGGAGATCGCCGCATGGACGGAGCGGTGTACGGAGGGGCGGGTCCGTCTGGGGCCGGGGACGCTGTATACCATCTTGGGGCGTTTTCTGGAGGAGGGTTTCATTCAGGAGACGTCGGTGCAGGGACGGCAGCGGAACTATCGGTTGACGGAGAAGGGGCAGCGGGCGTACCGGAATGAACGGCTGCGTCTGCGGCTGTGTCTGGCGGATGCGGAAAGGGAGGATGCGGGGGAGAGACTATGACGGGAAAATTGAACGAACCACACGGGACAGAGCGGTGCTCTGCCCCGTGTGGTTTTCAGCTTTGCAGCGTGTCGGCAAAGCCCTGCGCAAAGAGCCGGGCGGCGTAAAGGGCCTCGTCCAGCGAGTTGCCGGCGGCTCCTACCTCCAGCAGCATGGCGCCGGGGCTGACGAACTGGTTATAGCGGTAGTTCAGCATCGTAATGGGCCGCATGAGGGTAGGATAGTCGGCGCTGAGGTTCTGCTGAATGGCCATGGCCAGCTTCAGATTCTCCTGCCAGCCGTCGTAGGCGTTGCCCATAATAAAACTCATCTGGGCGGCGTGGGGCTCCTCGGCGCTGACCAGCTTGTACTGGTTGCCGTCGGCGTCGGAGACGGCGTCCCGGTGGACATCCAGCACGAACACCAGAGAGGGGTATTTCTCCATGTAATCCTCCACGGAAGCCAGACTGTGGGGGTAGGCGTCGTTGTAGTCCGGCACGTCGTGAAGGGTGCGGTCGTGGAGGACGGAAATGCCACGCTCCGACAGGGCGGCGGCGATCTCGTCGCCTACCCGCACCACGTTGCAGGCATCGTTGTCGGTGCGGAAGCTGCCGGTGGGGGTGTATTCCTGCCCGGCGGGCATGGTGTAGGCCTCGCTGCCGTGGCTGTGGACGATGAGCACCTGCGGGCCCTCATCGGTGAGCTGGGCGGCAAAGCTGCCGTCGGAGAGAGCATCGGCATCCAGCTCCGTACCGGAGGAGTTTTTCAGATATACGCCGTTGACCACGGTGTACCCCTTGGAGGAGGTAGGAGCGGTGGTTTGGGCGGGGACACCGTTGTCGGCAAAGGTCAGGCCGTCGGTGAGGGAGGAAGCTGCGGAGGAGGGCGTGTCCGGCGACTCCGGGGCCACAGGCTCCGGCGGATCTCTGGTCACACCGGCGGACAGCAGAGCTGCCACAGTGCTGCGGCCTGCCAGCAGCAGGGGGGACTGGGCCAGCGTCATTACCGTGACGGCGGACAGGGAGTCCAGACCGAAGAAGTCCCCCAGCTCCCAGCGCAGCGCCTGCTGGGGCAGGCGGCTGCCCTGCCGCAGCTGCTGGATGGCTGCGGCGGCAGAATCGCTCCCGGCGGTGACGGCGGCGGCCCACAGAGTCAGCGCTGCCAGCAGCAGGGACAGGAATCGGCGTATATGGATCTGTTTCATTGGTATCACCTCACAGACAAGCCTATGCGGTGAAGGAGGGAAAGATGCAGGGGAGGGGAGAATATTAGATGTCGTAAGAAACAGGAATTTCTTGCTATTTATAGTTGAATGTAGTATTATAATAAACAGTAGACAGAAGATATACTGGGCGAAAGGATAGATAGAATGAATCGTGCAAATCTGGAACAGATTTTTGGACGCTATGTGAAGCGGTTTCCGGAATTGAATACCGGGGGACATGACGAGGTATATAAATGGGAAATCGCAGCGCAGTTCCGCCCGATGATAGATAGGGCTTTGGCGGCTGATGATACCAGTTTTCCCAAGCGGCTTGTGGATGTGGTGCAGTTGACGGAACAGACCATCGACAATCGCTATGAACTTTCCTTCTATGCGCTGTCGGACTATGCCAAGCGTGAGCCGACGGCGGTGCGTCAAGCGCTTCGTGACTTGCTGGAGCCGGACGGCGGCGACTTGCAGGTAAGAAACCATCGATTTACAGGATTCTTGAATTTTTGCCAGACCATGCATGAAAAATATTATCGGGATCGGTGGCGCTATCAGGCAGGCATCCGGCTTCCCATGATGATAACGGGATTCTACGACCCGGAGCATTATTATCTGTATAAGGCGCTTCAGGCCAAGAGATTCGCTGATTGTGTGGAGTTCTATGACAACTGGGGCAGCGGCACCCAGATGGACTTGCAGGTCTATCACCGGATGTGCGATGAGCTTGTAAAGGCCATCAGGGATTGTCCTGCTTTGCTGGAAACAAACCGGGGCAGGGCAGATTATGCAAGAGGTCCTATCCATCCGGACGAAGCACTGCATCTTCTGGCGTTTGACATCATTTACTGCTGCTCGGTCTACGGCCTGTTTGATGGTATCCATTATACCATGAGGAATGGGCAGGAGAGAAAGGCCTATCTGGCAAAGATAGACGCCGCAAGAGCCGCAGCAGAGGAACGGGCAAAGGCGGAGGAGCAGGTGGCGAGGTTGGAGCACGCAGAGGAGTTCTTTGAAGAAAGACTCTCTGCGGGCAGTCCCATTGCGCACAGAAGCTTTGGTGTTGGGAGGGTCATAGGGCGGCCCAGCAAATATTTGATCGAAGTGGAATTTCCCGAAAAGAGCCGTTCCGTTACGCTGGTATGGCGTGATTGCATCAAATCGGGGATCATTTCCCTCAAAACGGGAGTCGATAAAGGGGAATATGATGAATTGTCGGCCCTGCTGTCCCGTGCCGACAGGATACGGCAGGAAGCTGCCGCTGCTGAGGAAAAGCTTGCAGCTTATGCAGAATACCTATAAGGTGAGGCTGGACGAGGTAAGATTCTTCCCAAAAAGTATACCAAAAAGCGCCGCCGGAGATATCTTCCGGTGGCGCTTTCCATGATATGCAAATTTTTTCAAAAGTCTTATTGACAAAATGAAACGACTGAATATTACACAGTAGTGTAAGGCAAACATACGGAGCGGGACAGGAACACACAATATAAAAAGGGTGTGCTGCTGTCCTTTGGCGTGGTGCCGACGGTGTTTGTGCTGCTGATCATCCGGGGCTTCTTCCGGAGGAATCAGGAGCAGTACCGGAAATTTGCCGCTGCGGGAACGTGGCGGGAGGCCATCGCCTGACGGGAGGGCTTACAGGGCCTCGAAGTGATACCGGGGCTTGCCGAGGCTCTTTTTTCCGTACTCGATGGCGGACGTGGGGCAGTAGCAGATACAGGCCATGCAGTGGGTGCAGCCTTTGCCCCAGACGGGCCTGGCGTCCCGGAGGGTGATGCTGTTGGTGGGACAGCGGCGGACGCACTGGCCGCAGCCGGTGCAGGCCTCCGAAACGGTAAAGACGCTGGACTTGACGAAGCAGGCATAGAAGATGGGGTTCACCGGCCCGCTCATGAAGCGGTCATAGAGACGATCGTGGGGCGGGGGAAAGGGGCGGCCCTCCCGGACGGCGGCGATAGAACGGTCGATATCCGGCTGGGCCTTGGCCACGATGCGTCGGGCTTCCTCTGCCTGCGGAGCGTCAAACATGGCGATGTAGTTCTCCGGCATGATGATCTGGGCTGTCCCCATGTCCGTCAGGCCCTTGGCCTGACAGAGGGAGCGGTTATACCGGCTGGCGTGGCCGATCTCGCTGCCGCAGGTCATGATGAACCACACCTGCGCTGCGCCGGGGAACTCCGTCTCCAGCAGCCAGTCCCGCACCAGACGGGGGATGCGCCATGCGTAGGTAGGCGTGACGATCACAAGGCGCTCGTCCGTCTCCACGGGGGAGGTGTCGTGGGAGCGGATGCGGTCATTCATGCTCAGCAGCGATTGGTTCAGAGCCTCCGCCATGCGCTGGGCCACATATTTGCTGTTGCCGGTGCCGGAAAAATAGAGGATCATATGAAAACTCCTTCGCAGAATATTTTTAACATTGTAGCAGTCGGGAGAAAAATGTGCAAGCAAGCGCCTGCACATTTTTTGTTGTCTTTTTGCGGGGGAATCGGTATAATTGAGGGAGGAGGCAGAACCTGTGGAGGTCCCGATTGGAGCGGCTGGGGTTCGTACATGAAAATTATTTTTACGGGGACGCATCGGCCAACATGGGGAAGTTGATTTACGAAATATCGTTCTTCTTTTACATGAAAGTCTACTATCCGGGGTTTTTCCGGTGGGAGCTTCTTCATCCGGAAAACAGTGTAAAGCATTTTGTTACAGATGGACGTCAACGACTCCGACACATATGATGCGGCAGTATCCTTTTGCCCAAAACGGATACATATAATTTAGAACAGGAGGAGAGAACCATGATTTTTGTTTGCTATCCCAAGTGCAGCACCTGCCAGAAGGCGAAGAAGTGGCTGGATGAGCACCACATCAGCTATGAGCTGCGGGACATCAAGGAGGAGAACCCCAGCTATGAGGAGCTGGCTGCGTGGCATCAGCGCAGCGGGCTGCCGCTGAAGAGATTTTTCAACACCAGCGGGCTGCTGTATAAGTCCATGGGGCTGAAGGACAAGCTGCCGGGCATGAGCGAGGAGGAGATGTTGCAGCTTCTGGCCACGGATGGGATGCTGGTGAAGCGACCGCTGCTGGTGGGCGGCGATTTTGTTCTGGTGGGCTTCAAGGAGGCCCAGTGGGCGGAGCAGTTGGGGAGATAATGCGAAAGAGGGGCGAAGTGTGATGGATGTACAGCGGGCGAAAGAACTGCTGGCCGTTTTAGCAGACGGTATCGACCCTTTGACAGGAGAGGTACTGCCGTACGATCATGTGTGCAACAAGGGGGAGATCGTTCGGGCATTGAACTGCGCCGTGGAGGAGCTGTCCCGCAGAAAGAAAAGACCGCTGCCGGAGAACACGGGAAAGCCGTGGACGACAGAAATGGATGATGAACTGTGCCGCTTATTTGATGAGGGAATGAAAAAGAAGGACCTTTGTACGCATTTTGGACGTACCTCCGGGTCCATCGAGTCCCGATTGGAGCGGCTGGGGAGGCTGTAGCGGCATAACGATTTTTCCGCATGACAGACGGCGAGGCGCTCCTTGGGATGGACTATGGTGTGGGCGCAGGCGGTGGACGCTGTGGAAGTGCTGCGTTACAATGGGAGAGCATCAGGAAAAGGGGGTGGGCAAGTGCTGAGACAACTCAAGTACTTCCAGTCCGTGGTGCGGCTGTGCAGCTTTTCGCAGGCGATAGAGGTATTGTACATTATCAGAACAAAATATCCGACTGAATTAGCATAAAAGAATTTATAGACCCGTTTACGGGTAGTAAGAATCCCAAGGCATAAATAAAACCCCTTAAGGGGTAGCCCGAGAAGGAAATGCGGTCGGCAGACCTTTCGGGCCCCTTAAGGGGCTTCGCCCGTAATAGGCCCTTATAGGGGGCCTCGTCAAACCTCCGGCTTAGCTGGAGGTTTTGATTTCTTACAGCAGGCAGCTCCGGCTCACGCCCAGCGGGACGTTGAAGCCCAGCGCCTGATACATGGCCTCGTCACAAGGGGCGCAGCACACGGTCAGGCTGCCCACGCCCCGTTCACGGCACAGTGCCTGAGCGCTGCGGGTCAGCTGCCGGGCGATGCCCTGTCTCCGGAACACCGGCTCCACGTACAGATCCTCCAGCACCGCTGCCGGCCCGCAGCAGAAGGTGGAGAAGTTCTCTGCCACGGAGCACATCCCCACGGCCCGGCAGCCCCGGTATGCCAGCAGGAAGCGGATATGCCCCTGCTCCACGGCGGCCCGCAGCCGCACTGTGCTCTCCTCCGTCAGCAGCGGCTCCCCAATCTCCGCCAGATAGCCGTTCTCCAGCTTCCGCAGCTGCCAGTCCGCCGGGTCCTGCAGCAGCTCCACGGTGATGGACAGCGCCTGCTCCGGAGGGCGCAGCATCAGCGGCTCGCCCCACTCGTCCCGGCCATTGGGCCGGAAGCCCAGACGGCTCCAGAATCGGATGCGCCGGGGGTCGGCGGTGTTCAGCTCCCCATACTGCGCTCCCTGATCCGCTGCCCAATCCAGCAGCAGACGGGCGCAGGCGGCGCCTGTCCCGCCGCCCCGGAACTCCGGCAGCACACAGAACTCCATGACGAAGCACTTGCCGTCTTCCGAAGGGTACAGTGCCGTCAGGGCAAAGCCGATATCCCGGCCCTCCCGCCGAAACAGCAGGTAGTAACAGCGATCCCCTTCCCGGTCATGGATCCGCTGTACGGCGGTTCGGTATTGGCTGTCGTCCAGAAAATATGCCCGGTCCTCCTCCGCCGGGTCGGGGAAAATGTCCCGTGCGTGATAGGCATGCAGCTCCTGCCAGAAGCGCTCCACCTCCTCCGGGGTCACGGCCTCCCGGATGTGAATGGTCTTGTTCATGATGGTTTCCTCCTAAATAAATTGGGAGGGTCAGGAAACGTACACCCTCCGGATACGTCTCATGTTCATAAAGCATCATCCTTTCCTGATACATTGTATATACACATCGCCGCCGCAGCGGGATGGCATACCCTGTTACAGCCGCACCGGCACGGGGGCGTCCAGCGTCACCGTCTCCGGCGTCACCCGGCAGGTGTAGGCCACGATCTCCACGCCCCGGCGTGCCGCCTCCCGCAGGGCTTCGCCAAAGGCTGGGTGAGTGGTGTCGTTGGGGGCAAAGTCCAGCACGTCCGCCATCTGGATCACGAAGAAGGCCGTGGCCCGGTGGCCCTCCTCCACGGCCCGCATCAGCTCGTGCAGGTGCCGCACGCCACGCTCCGTGGGGGCGTCCGGGAACAGGCAGTGGCCCTCCCGCTCCAGCGTCACGCCCTTCACCTCCACCAAGTGCAGCCCCTCCGGCCGCTCCAGACAGAAGTCCAGCCGGGAGTCCCCGTAACGGTACTCCGGGTGGACGGTGATCTCCGGCTCCTGCTGGCGGATCCACTGGGCAAAAATGCGGTTGGGGGCCTGAGCGTCCATGTTGATGAGCCGGTGGCCCTTCTCCACGGCGATGAGGTCCCACGCCGTCCTGCGGGCCGGATTGGTCCCACGCTCCAGATAGACCGTGGCCCCCCGCACCAGCAGCTCCCGGCAGCGGCCTGTGTTCTTCACATGGCACACCACCGTCTCGCCCTCCAGCTCTACATGGGCGATGAACCGGTTGGGCCGCTCCAAAAAGTGCGCCTGCCGCACCTCTCCGTATTGCAAGTGCATCGCCTCCTTTGTCCTATTATAGCACACAAAGATACGCTTGAAAAGGACATTATATCCATTCATCCGCTTATCAGATACAAATGTCTGCGATTTTTCTTGACGCCCGATCAAAACTGTGTTATACTGGCACGCAATTAAACTGGGGGAATGTATTTATGAAAGCACAAACCAACCGGCTGACCTTCAGCCAGCAATTCTTCATCGCCACCATGCTGTTCGGCCTGTTCTTCGGGGCAGGAAACCTGATTTTTCCCATTTTTCTGGGCAGTCAGGCCGGGCGCAATGTATGGCCCGCCATCACCGGTCTGCTGATCACCGGCGTAGGCATCCCCCTCCTGGGCGTAGCCGCACAGGGTATCAGCCGCAGCAACGGCCTGCAGGAGATGGCCGGGCGGGTGAGTCCTCGGTACAGCATCTTCTTCACCTGCGCTCTGTACCTGACCATCGGTCCCTTCTTCGCCATTCCCCGCTGCGCCTCCACGTCTTTCACCGTGGGCATCGAGCCGCTGCTGGGTGAGAATGTCAACGCCACGGTGCTGCTGGCGGCGTTCTCCTGCGTGTTCTTCGCCGCCGTGCTGTTCTTTTCTCTGCGCCCCGGCAAGATTTTGACGTGGGTGGGAAAGCTGCTGACGCCGCTGTTCCTGCTGGTGCTGGCCATTCTGGTGGTGACGGCCCTGCTGCATCCCACAGACCGCATCGCCGACGTGACGCCGTCGGCGGCCTATGCTGCGGCTCCCTTCTTCACCGGTTTTCTGGAGGGCTACAACACCATGGATGCTCTGGCCAGTCTGGCCTTCGGTATCGTGGTCATCAACGTCATCCGGGGGCTGGGCGTCACGGAGCCCGGCGCTATCGCCAAAAATACGGTGCTCTCCGGCATTTTCAGCTGCCTGTTTATGGGCGGCATCTATGTGGCCGTCACCATCGTGGGGACCCGGAGCCACTCCCTTACCGTTTCCTGCACCAACGGCGGCGAGGCCTTCGCTGTCATTGCTGAGCACTATCTGGGGCGGGCCGGACTGGTGGTGCTGGCCCTGACGGTGATCCTGGCGTGTCTCAAGACCTCCATCGGTCTGGTCACCAGCTGTGCCGAAACCTTCACCGCCATGTTCCCCAATGGGCCGAAATACGGTTTCTGGGCCATCTGCTTCAGTATTTTTTCCCTGCTGGTCACCAACATCGGCCTTAACGCCATCATCGCCATCTCTCTGCCGGTGCTGATGTTCCTGTTCCCACTGGCCATCACCCTGATCCTGCTGGCGCTGCTGGGAAATCTGTACGGCCACGATACCGTGGTGTATCGGTGGGTCACGGGCTTCACGCTGGTGGCCGCCCTCTTCGATTTCGTGAAGGCGCTGCCCAAGGCCATCACGGAGACCCCTGCTGTCTCCGCTGTCATCGGCTTCGCTGACAGCTACCTGCCCTTCTTTGAGCTGGGGTTGGGCTGGATCTGCCCTGCCGCTGTGGGTCTGTTCGTGGGACTGATCTTCCATCGCACACGCCGAAACCGGCCAGCCGCATAAGAAATCGATTTTTTCTAAGTAATAATAGAAGGACAATTTCACCCGGGTGAGGTTGCCCCTAGTTCGGTACGGCACGGTATCCGCGCCGACGAATCCACATGGCCTTCGACAGAGTATCTATGAGAGCATGGACACTCTCTGCCATACGGCAATCCGCTCGGAAGGTCCTTCCATCTCTGACCGTGCTCCCGGGAGCACGGTCTCTTTTTATGCTAACAGGGAGGAGGCGAAAAAGATAGTTTACAGATGAGGGCAAAGGAGGAACGTGGATCACACAACACACCCGCAAAGATACCGCCCGGTGACTTCCGCTGGTACGCCGCCTTTCACGACGAGGGCGAGCGCCCGCACATCCACATGATGGCCTGGTCCGCAAAGCCGGGACAGGCCTACCTCTCCAAAGAGGGCATCCGCCAGATCAAGTCCAAGCTCACCAACGATATTTTCCGCAACGAAATGCACAGTACCTTCTGAACCACTTGGAGGAAATCCGTCCGCCCTCTGCGATGCTGGCAGTGACCCGGTTGCTCCACCACATGAGCCGGGTGTTCCGGGATAACTCCGTTCCTAAGTCCCGCCCCGGCGGAATCCAGATCGACCGCAAGCGGCTGAAAAAGCTGCAGGAGAAGCGCATGGCCTTGGGGCACAAGCCAGCCGACCATGAGGAGCAGTGGCCTGACATGACCATGTAAGCGGCGCAAAAACTGGGCCGAAAAACAAAGAATAAAATCCTTCTGGGCGAAAGGTAGAGAGGAACTGAATGAGAAAATCCAAATAGAATTCCTTTGATGAACTCCCGCTGATGCTGACCGTGGAGGATACTCGGCAGTAGGCGGCAACTCGAAGCTGTCGGTAGCTCTGCGTGATGGCCGCTTTGGTGTCTATCGTTGCTGGAATAATGCGGACGGTTTTTTGGGACTGTACGCTTGTTGCTTGCAACATGCTGATTTCTCCTTTCCGATCCTCTGACCGTTTATAAGTACAAGGCTTATCGTGCCGTTTCTTTTCAGTTGGATCTCGCTGACTGCCTGGTTTGTTAAGTCGCTATCATAGGCTGTCAGCGGCGGCACAGTCTTGAATATATCTTTTAGGCTTTGAGCCGTGATTTCTTCCGTGCCAAGGCTCGTGTATTTTTCGCTCACGCAAGTGAGCATTTTTTGCTTTATGGCTTTGGCTAATTCTTTCTGTGGCATATCTGATTTCTCCTTTTTAGGGTAATAAAAAAGGCAGATAGATTTTCGCTTTCTATCTGCCTGTGTATCTGATATTTACTTTTCGGGAGTTCAAGTCTATCCACAAAGGGAAAATGGCGATTTTACATCTGTGTTTTGGTACAGAGAAAAATCGCCGTTTGGGTAGCAAAAGAGCCCGATATATTCGGGCTTTTCGCAGGAGACATCTTTTTTGTCTCCACATTATGGTCCGAGTGGGGCGACTCGAACGCCCGGTCTCTTGATCCCAAAGGGGTGCTAAACACTTTTTGCGCTCATTTACAGCGATTTTTAGCCATTTTCAATTTGTTTTACTTACTCTTTGACGCTCTTGTCTCCACTGTTTCCGGGTGTTCCAGCGCCGTCTGTGGTAATCTATGTGGTCAAAAACGCTTCCCGTTCGGTTTCCGGTGAAAGTTCACCGGTGCCGGACGGGAAGCGTTTCTCGTTGCTGTTGGCTGCATTGTAACTCTGGACAGGCGGTTATGCAAGTGGTTTCTGCGGGGGTGGCAGCTCTGAAGCTGCGGCGCTATAGACAAAGAATAGGCGGGAAGAAAGGCAGAGGTACTTTTCTTGCTCCCTGAGTATAAATCCCTTAATACAGGTATAATAGTAAGGGATTTATAGCACAGCCCATTGACTATTCCCTTATTTTGCGTTATTATTTAAGGGAAAACAAATGGAGGCGAGGGAATGAGAACCTTCAATTACTCTGCAATTAAGGAACAGAAGTTGGACTCGGATGTTCTTGGCCTGATTGCAGCCATATACAAGGAAGCTGGAAAGCAGGAACTGTATTTGAAGCAGCGCCCGGAGGAACTCGAAAAGCTCGTGGAGATTGCCAAGATACAGAGCACCGAGGCATCGAATGCCATTGAGGGCATCGTCACCACGAGTGCCCGAATCCGGCAGCTCGTCGAAGAGAAAACTACGCCGAGGAACCGTGACGAGCAGGAAATTGCCGGATACCGCGATGTGCTGAGTATCATTCACGAGAGCTTTGATGCGATTCCAATTACGCGGAACTATATCCTGCAGCTTCATAAAATCCTGTACAGTCACATAAACAACCCACTTGCGGGCCGCACAAAAAGTGTGCAGAATTATATCACTGCCACCTATCCGGACGGTCATGTGGAAACGCTGTTCACGCCGCTTGCCCCTTATGAAACGCCGGAAGCGTTGGACAGAATCTGCGAGGAATACAACCGTGTGATTGGGAATATGGAACTGGAGCCGTTGATTGCAATCCCGGTTTTCATCCATGATTTTCTGTGCATCCACCCATTCAATGACGGAAACGGAAGAATGAGTCGGCTACTCACGACGCTGCTTTTGTACCGGAGCGGATTTTATGTCGGCAAGTATATCTCACTTGAAGCCAAAATCGCCAAAAACAAGGACCTGTACTATGATGCGCTTGCGCAGGCACAAACCGGCTGGCACGAAGGCACGGAGGATGTAGTGCCGTTCATCAAGTACCTGCTCGGAACGATCCTTGCGGCCTATAAGGACTTTGAGGATCGCGTGGCGCTTGTGGAAACCAAGCTGCCTGCATTGGAAATGGTGCGCAGAGCAAGCAAGAATAGAATCGGGCGATTCAATAAGCAGGATATCCGGGAACTCTGCCCGACGCTCAGCGACAGTTCCATTGAGGGCGCCCTCCGCAAGCTGGTTGCAGCCGGAGAATTGAAAAGAGAAGGTCGTGGGAAGAATACCTGCTATTTCAGGCTGAATTAAATTTCGTTCAATACGAGCGACTTTTTAGAGGACCGCACCTGTTCATACGAGCAGGTGCGCTCCTTTTAATCGCTTTACGGAAGTTGGCGTACAGTTCAAAGTTTGAGCCGCTATAGACAAAGAATATACTCAAAGCCTCCTACCAAAACATAAACTCGCTTTACCCGAAGAAATACTGCTTCATATCTGAGACACCGCCATCCTTATCACAGAACCATTCATAATCAGAAAGACAGTTGCGGCAGTGGGCAATTACATCAAAACCACCGGGTGAATGCTGGTTGTCGGCAATGCTCATGACCTCCAAGGGCTTCCCGCAGACTGGGCAAGGTCTGGTCTTCCTTACCTCACGAGTGGCACGCTCTCTCTGTTCTGTTTCAAGTGCATCTAAAAGACCCTGCCAAAAATTTGAATTCAGTTCATGCTCTGCGTAATCTTCAAGATGCCGCCTAATCTCATCGGCAGCCAGTACGAGAAACTTATCATCCAGAAGCTGAATGTGACGCTTGATATAATCAGCGACTACCATGGGCATACAAGTATTCCTGCCCATCGCATACCGCATTGCCGACAGCAGGATCAAGCGAAAGTCAGAGTCGCAGATCGGGGCGAGCAGATCCTGAGGGAACAGCAGAAGCTCTTTGCCATTATTCATGCATATGCGCAGCGGTCGCTGTTCTTCCGTTACCAGATTCAGTAGGCTGTTAGCTTGATCCTTCAGTTCGTCAATGGTGATCGATTCGTAGTTCTGAAATGAGTTTACTTCATAATTCATCATTTGACCTCCAATCAGTTTGTCCTCGTTATGAGGTGTTGGCATTGTAGCTCTGACTGCCCGGAGGTTCAACTGTTTCTTTAGCGGCTCAAGAAAGTATATGGGCTCCTAATTCATGTGTTGTTATGAGCTTATAAACGGCGTCGAAATGTAGGGGATCATGAAAGCTCGCGATTGCAATTGTTCGCCAAATGGTATATAATTTCTTTAACAGACTCGGAGTATCAGTCTGTTTTTCCGAGAACGGTGATACAAATGCAAGGAATGCCCCCTTTCATGATAGGCATCGGCTGTATTTTAAGAGTGACCCAGCTATATAGTAAGGCTATTTCGTCTTGATGGAGTTTGAATATGGATTACATTTCGATTGCAGAAGCAGCTAAAAAATGGGGGATCACCCGTCGGCGGGTCCAGGTTCTGTGCGCTCAAAGCAGAATTCCGGGCTTGACAAAGTTTGGAAAATCATGGGCCATCCCAAAGGATGCCGTGAAACCCATAGATGCGCGTAAAAAGGGCAATCAGATTTAAAGCGCACATAAGTGATGTCCGTTTTAATGGACTGAAAGCATGCTACTATAGATTAAAATATAGAAATAGCGTATACACATTTTGACGATACTGATGTGTGGGAGAATCAAAAATGTGGTGTAAAACCTGCAATATTGAAACAAACGAAGAGCTATGCCCGGTTTGCGGCTCTACGACAATTGAAGATATTCCTACCGAGGTATATTGGTGCGCTCATTGTGAAACTCCAGTTATTCAAGCAGCAACACAAGCTGACAAGGGATTCTGCCCTTTGTGCAAGGGAAAAATGAAGTATCTCTCTGCGGATTTGCGGCCTGTATTCCCGGAGGAACGATTGTTGCTCGAGTTGCTTTTGGGTGAGAAGCCATTTGCCTATGTCGAAAAGTCTGTATGGGCAGCAAATAGTCGTTATTATATCAATGGAAAATCTGTTTCAATCCCAAGTAAAACATTCCAGGAAGCCGACACAGATGCCTTATCTAAAATGCTTGAGCAGAATAAAGGTCAGAATACTTATGAGTATTTTGATAAGCATATTGCCAGTTTTATCAATGCAAATAAATTAAGATTACATTATCTCAAAGACGAAGCTTACACATTTATCAAGAAAGCAGCAGAAAAATATGATGAGGAACATATCGTGCTGTCGTTTTCTGGGGGTAAGGATTCTACAGCAACAGCAGATATCGTCATTAAAACTCTTGGTAATCCGAGCTTAGTCCACATTTTTGGCGATACAACATTAGAGTTTCCGTCGACAATCGAATACGCAACAAGATATAGAGAAAACCACCCTCTTGCAATTTTCCAGGTCGCAAAAAATAGAGAACAGATTTTCTACGATGTTTGTGAAGACATTGGCCCACCAGCGAGAATGATGCGTTGGTGCTGTTCCATGTTTAAGACTGGTCCCATTACCAGAGTCATAAACAGCTTGTACCGCAATCAGCAGATTCTGACCTTTTATGGAATAAGAAAATCGGAGTCTGTGAGCCGGAGCAAGTATAACCGTATCGAAGATGATGCAGAGTCCGTAAAAATCCAGCAACAAACGGTTGCGTCTCCGATTTTCTTTTGGAAAGACTTTGATATTTGGCTCTATATTCTGTCTGAAAAGGTGGACTTTAATGATGCGTATAGATTGGGGTACGATCGTGTAGGCTGCTGGTGCTGTCCAAACAACAATCAGCGCGCACAGTTCCTATCCAGAATCTATATGCCGGAGCAGTCCAAAAAATGGAGAGACTTTCTGATAAGATTTGCCGAAAAAATCGGCAAGCCGGATGCTGAAGTATATGTTGACACCGGAAAATGGAAGGCTCGCCAGGGCGGAAATGGTCTTGCCGCAGCTGGCGATGTGAAAATTCGTTTTACAAATTGCACTACGGAAGATCATGCAAAAATTTACAGTTTAATGCATCCCTTGAACGATGACTTGATAGGTATGTTTACTCCGTTTGGGAGAGTTGCCCCGGAATTGGGTCAAAAGCTCTTGAGCGAGGTTTTGGTTCTTGATATTAAAACCAATGTTCCCATCATTTCCATCCAGCCATTTGGTCAAGACGGATATAAATATGCTGTAAAAGTAAGAACTATGAATGTGGCGGATCACGAGTCTTTGCAACGCATGATTGGATATCAAATTCGTAAGTTTAACGCCTGTCGTAAATGTTTAAAGTGCGAATCACTCTGTCGGGCGGGAGCTATTTCTATCGTTGGGGATAGCTATTATATTAACCCCGATAAGTGTGTTCGATGTAAAATGTGTGTTACCGCTAAATATTTGGACGGTGGCTGCATGATGGATAAATATCTAAGAACAAAGTAGGACATTGGGAGGTATGTACCGATGGCAATGAAATTTCGTGCCCATGATACATTTTTCATTAGAAAAGGTTGGCTGAGCAAAGGCATGAAGTATGTCCACAATAGAGCTGATGTCTTTGTCTCTCGGGACGAAAATCCAACGGATGTACTTGGCATTGGTACTAATATGGTAAAGGCCTTGCGCTACTGGCTGCAAGCTGTTGGGGTAACACAGGAGCCTGTGACAGGACGGCGCGTTCAGACCTTCACGGAGCTTGGCAACCAGATTTATGAGCACGACCGGTACATTGAAGAGCTTGGGACACTCCAGCTCTTGCATTATAAATTGGCCTCTAATAAAGAGGAGGCAACTGCATGGTACTATTTCTTCAATGAGTTCAAGATGACTGAGTTCACAAAAGAGGATTTTGTTTCGGCTCTGCAAAGTTATGTCCTGATGAGTGGCGAAGATATTTCCGTCGCTCTTCGTTCCCTTAATGATGATTTTACATGTATAGTAAATACCTACTTGCCAAGATATAAATCAAACCCTGGAAAGATATCTCCCGAAAATAACATAGACTGCCCGTTTGGAGAACTGGGATTTATCGATATTTTGAGCAAGGAAAAACGCACTTACAAAAAATCAATCCCAGCAGCAAAGAGCTTTAGCCCATGGGTTATTCTGGCGGTTATCGTGGACCAAGTAGCTGGAAGAGAAGAAATCGCATTAAACGAGCTTCTGACAGCTCCGTGCAATATCGGCCGTGTTTTTAACCTGGATGCCATTACCATGCTTGATATACTCCATCGAGTAGAAAAGACTGGCGAAATCAAGATTATCAGAACGGCTGGCTTGGATATAGTCCGGTTAAACAATCAACGTACTTTCCAAGAATGCGTAGATATGTATTACGCAAGCCTTGAAGAGTAAGATTAGGAGAAAACGGAAATGAGTAACATGATTTCTGTTGCTTCGGGTTTTCAATATTCTGTGAATATTGGATATGACCTGAACAATGATGATAAACTCAAAAACTTCATACCGACTCAATCGGCACTTACTCTTCTCGAGGACATTCTTTTGAGTACCCGGATTACCTCTACTGAAAGAGCTCGGGTTTTAATTGGTGCCTACGGCAAGGGAAAATCGCATATTATCCTGATGATTGCGTCCCTAAAGAACAGATTTCAGGAAGAATAGGCAGACCGAAAGAGAGAAAGGACGGGCAACGATATGAAATATAAGCTGTTTCGCTCCCCCGGTAATCTGGACAAGGCA